>ERZ772883.40-NODE-40-length-138949-cov-7.433143_pt1 | contig 138949 bp, 134 predicted proteins | sample MGYA00580575_ERZ772883 | MGnify/ENA primary metagenome ERZ772883 (study PRJEB29015, sample SAMEA2737666) | human gut metagenome | biome: human gut; feature: human-associated habitat; material: faeces | place: China | collected 2012 ... | reverse complement strand
GGCCGATTGCCTTAGCTGCACCGGTAGAGTTGGGAACGATGTTGCAAGCGCCTGCGCGGCTTCTTCTCAGATCGCCCTTTCTCTGAGGTCCGTCAAGGATCATCTGGTCACCGGTATAAGCGTGAACAGTGGTCATGATACCGCTCATGATAGGTCTGCAATCGTTCAGAGCCTTAGCCATAGGTGCTAAGCAGTTGGTGGTGCAGGAAGCTGCGGAGATAACGGTATCTTCGGGCTTCAGGGTCTTGTGGTTAACATTGTATACGATGGTAGGAAGGTCGTTACCTGCGGGAGCAGAAATAACAACTTTACGGGCACCGGCAGTGATATGTGCGGAAGCCTTCTCCTTAGAGGTGTAGAATCCGGTACACTCCAGAACTACATCAACCTTTAATTCACCCCAAGGAAGCTTGCTTGCGTCAGCCTCTTTGTAGATGGTGATGGTCTTGCCGTTAACGGTGATGCTGTCCTCGCCAGCCTCAACGGTGCTTGCATACTTGTAAACACCCTGAGAAGAATCATACTTCAACAGATGTGCCAGCATCTTAGGGCTGGTTAAATCGTTGATTGCTACTACTTCATATCCTTCTGCATCGAACATCTGTCTGAATGCAAGACGACCGATACGGCCGAAACCATTAATTGCTACTCTTACTGCCATTTTAGTTTCCTCCTAAAATATTAATTTTATATCTTTTGACTTACTGTGATTCACAGATTGTCAAAATTTTATCAGCAAATTCATTTTACCTAATTCCTCTTTATAATTCAAGATGTAAATGCAAAATATTTGCGATTTTGTGGTAAATTTTACAGTTTGTTTAGAAATGGTATGATTTTTGCTCCGTTTTTTGCTATACTGTACCCTGTAAATGACTTACAACAGAATGATAACCAGAAAGGATAAAAAATATGTCTATCAAAGCAGATTGTCATCTTCACTCTTCTTTTTCCGGAGATGCCCAGGCTCCCATGCCGGAGATGATCGATAAAGGGATCTCTCTTGGACTGGAAACCATGTGTTTCACCGAGCATAACGATTTTGATTATCCACGCACTGAGGAAGGTCCCGGCAGCATCTTTTTGCTGAATACAGATTCTTATTTGTATGACATCCTCCGCTGCCGCGCCAAATACGAAGGGAAAATGCGGGTTCTCTTCGGTGTGGAATTAGGCTTGCAGCCTCATCTGGCCGACCAAGACGAAGATTTTACTTCCGCCTATGATTTTGATTTCGTCATTGGCTCTACCCATCTGTGCCGGGGAATGGATCCCTATTACCCCGAATATTTTGAGAAGTTTTCCTCCGAGGAGGAAGCCATCCGTGCTTATTTTGCAGAGACGCTGGAAAATCTGAAATGCCATGACGATTATGACGTCTTAGGGCACTTGGATTATATCGTCCGTGTGGCGCCTTCCAAGGACAAAAATTACTCCTACGATAAATATAAGGATGCCATCGATCCGATTCTGGAACTGTTGGTTCACAGTGGCAAGGGCCTGGAATTGAATACCGGAAGCTTCCGCTATGGTCTCAGACAGCCTCATCCCTGTACCGATGTTCTCCGCCGCTATCACGAACTGGGCGGCGAGATCATTACCGTTGGCAGTGATGCCCACAAAGCACAGGATGTAGGATCCTATCTGGATCTGGCCTCCGAGATTCTGCAGCTGTGTGGTTTCAAATATTATACGATCTATGAAAAACGCTGCCCGGAATACCACAAGCTGTAATTTTCTTTATTCCCTATCCGCCAAGCTGAATGTGTTCCTTCATCAGCTCGCGAAGCAACGCATCCGCTGTCCATGAGACATTATACGGTGTCACAATCGCCTTCAGGGCAACCGGTGGTAAGCCGGTTGCCTTATATTCTGCCAGGAATGCATCCACCTGTTGCGAATCCATTCCGGAAAACACCAGCATTTCCATTGCAAAATCAGGACCGTTATATATTTTTCCATTCTTATGAAAACCGCTGATTTCCGCCAGTGTTCCGATCTTCTGTCCATAGTCCCTGCGGTTCACCGCCGTCACATCCACACCTATTTTCTCCGCTGCCACACGCACAGCCCGGTCTTTATGTGTACTCACGCCAAACAATAATATTTTTGCCATTATATTTCCTCACAGTCCATCACCCGGAAGCCGTTCTTTTCCAGCAATTGTGCAAATACTCCCTGTCCGGGGATGATTTTACCGGTAAAGCTTCCATCATAAATCTGCTTTACGCCGCAGCTGGGGCTTCGTGACTGTAAGATTGTCAGATCGATGCCATTCTCTTTGGCGATCCGCAGAGCCTCCTCTGCGCCTTCCCGAAACTGCCTGTCCACATTTACGCCTTTACAGTTTATGACCTCACCGCTCACGATCTCCGACGGATCCCTCGGGGTCGGAAGTCCTCCCAGCACCTCAGGACATACCGGGATCACCTCATGCCCTTCCAAATATTTTGCCACACGCTCGCTGTAATTATTTTTCCCGTTATATTTACAGTTTTCGCCCAGCAGACAGGCACTGACCAGTATTTTCATCGTAATCTCCAGCTTTCCGTTATTATGTCTGTTACAATAGCGGCGCGATCAGGCGCATGATACACTGCCAGCCTCTCACTGCCATATTTTTCCTTCCATCCCGGTATTTATCGGTGACTTCCTCACTATCCTGTAACAGCTTATCAAAATCCGCCTCAATATCCCGGATGGCATCACAGCCGTGCATCCACACACCGTTTTCAAAATGATGATAAAGGCTCCGGTAATCCATATTGATAGTACCGACGGTCGCCGTATCCCCATCACACAGCATCTGCTTCGCATGCAAAAAGCCCGGGGTATATTCATAAACCCGCACACCCTGACGCACCAGTCCGGAATAATAGGATCTGGTCACACCGTAAATGATTTTTTTATCCGGAATACCCGGGGTAAATACCCGTACATCCACGCCACGTTTTGCCGCCAGTCCCAGCTCTCTCGTCATCTCATCACTGATGATCAGATAAGGAGTTGCCACATAGAGGCGTTCCTTCGCCGTCTTGATCAGGTTCAGGTAGACATTCTCACCCACCGGCTCTCCGTCCAGTGGAGAATCCGCATAGGGCTGTACATAGCCGGATGCCTTCTGCACATTTCCATCTTCCGCACCTTCCTGCGATGCCTTCAGATACTTTTCATAATCGGTATCCGCCTGTCCCATAACATTCCACATTTCCAAAAACATCATGGTAAAATTCTGTACCGCTCTGCCGGTCAGCTTCACACCGGTATCCTTCCAGTAGCCGTAAGGATGCGTGATATTAAAATACTCATCTGCCAGATTATATCCACCGGTGAATCCTACTTTTCCGTCGATGACCATGATCTTACGATGGTCGCGGTTATTCATGAAAATATTTAAAAAGGGCACTACATAGTTAAATACCCGGCACTGTACACCTATGGCATTCATGCGGTCTATAAAGCTTTTATCCAAAAAGCCGATACAGCCCACATCGTCGTACAGAATACGGACTTCCACGCCCTCGGCAGCCTTTCTTGCCAATACATCCTTCAGCCGTGCAAAAGCCTCCGCCTCCTCTATGGCATGATATTCCAGGAATATAAAGTGCTTTGCCTTCTCCAGCTCCTTAAGCTGTTCCTCGTATCCCAGATAAGCTTCCGGATAGAATTTCACAGCTGTCGTGTCATACACCGGATAATTACCATACTTCCAGATATAATGGCATTGATTTGCCAGCAGAGGATCTTCCTGCTCCAGCTGCTGCAATATTGTCTCATCCTGAACATTCAGAGGAATCAGTTGTGCATCCACATCCTCAAATTTCCGGATGATTTTATGCATAGCCTCTTTATGTCCGAACAATCCGTAAATACACAGACCGAACACAGGAAATGCCAATATTACAATGATCCAGGGCATCTTAAATGCGGCATTGGTATGTTTCCCATAAATCCTGAGCGCCACTACCAGCGCAAACAGGCTGGTCAGCAGAGAGATCACTGAAGAATACTGATACAGTTTGATCATCAATATCAATATCCAGCCGATCTGTAAGAGCACAGCCAATGCTGCAAACGCAATTCTTCCTATACTGTTTTTCACATTCCCTTTTACTTCAGAACGCATCTGCTTTTTCTTACCCATAATATCCTCTTTTCTCTTTCGTTCTGCCAGATCATAAGTAATCTCCCCCTCACAGGCTGCCTGCACTATGCGCAGGCAGCTATGAATATGTTCTATGGGGATTGTTTTATGGTATAACATTTTTGCAAAAATCTCAATAGGTCTATGGACTACAACTGTCCTCTTTTGTCTGCCTAACCACAGTTTCTGTCACACAGTACCACCACTGTAGACGGCGTGGTCTGGGCAGGAATGCTTCTCGTGGAAGAGGAATAGATGACCACCAGATTATGGTTCGCGGGACTCGCCTGGAAATACTGGTTGTTCACGGTACGCACATCCACTGTGCCATCCAGATTCAGCTGCAATGTCTGCTCCTCATTGACCAGGGAATTGCTGTAGTAGCTCACATCCACATTCCGGTCGCTTCTCTCTTCAGCCACTACCACTGCCGTATACTGAGGCGGATAGATCAGGGGCATGGGCGCATCATTGCGATACCAGAAGGTTGCCATCATTCCCACTGACAACGTAGTAAAATCCACCACATAGGTATCGGGGTTGATAAAAAAGTTCACGGTATTGCCATCCGTATCCTCGATAGCGGCAAATAGCAGGCATCCATCAGCTCTGCGACCGCCCTGCCCTGCCGGCACCAGATCCACGATCGTTCCCTTCATGGAACAGAAGCTGTTTCTCCTCATAGGTCTCTGAAACGAAAATCGATAATCCATAGTCTCTCCTGTGAATTATAAAAGCTTTCTTCTATTATATGCACGCCCCCGCTGTTGATGTTACGTGTCGTGATAAAAATATAGGACCACTATTGTAAAATAGTGATCCCTGTTTTCCTACAGGACAATGGTCCCGCCGCCCAGTACATGTTCGCCCTGATAGAACACCATAGCCTGTCCCGGGGTAGCGGCACGCACCGGTACATCAAAAGTACAAAGCACTCTGCCGTCCGGCTGTCTGGTAAGGGTCCCGTACTCTCCCTTATGGTTGTAACGGATCTTCGCCAGTACTCTGATGGGTTCTGTGATATTCTCCACTGCCATATAATTCACATTTTCACATAATACTTTATCCGTGAAAAGTTCCTGATTGGAACCGATCACCACCTCATTGGTCTCGGGGCGGATGGCTGTAACAAACACCCTCTCTCCCATGGGAAGATCCAGTCCTCTGCGCTGCCCCAGGGTATAATGAGTAATCCCCTTATGATGCCCCAGTATCCTGCCGTCCTCCGTGACAAAATTGCCCGGTCCCGGCACCTTTTCTCCGGCTTCTCTGTCAATAAAGGAAGCATAATCATTATCCGGCACGAAACAGATCTCCTGACTGTCCGGCTTATGCGCCACCGGAAGTCCCGCCTCCTCTGCCAGGGCACGGATCTCATCCTTGGTGTATTCTCCCACCGGCATCAGAGTATGTGAAAGCTGATCCTGGGTCAGATTATACAGCGCATAGGTCTGATCCTTCGCCGCTGTAACGGAATTGCGGATGGCAAAACGGCCGTTTGGCAGTCTGTCGATCCTCGCATAATGTCCCGTGGCAATATAATCCGCGCCGATCTCTAAGCTCCTCTGTAACAGGGATTCCCATTTCACGTAACGGTTGCAGGCGATGCAGGGATTCGGTGTATGCCCTCTTAAATACTCGTCCACAAAATAATCCATGACATGACACTTGAACTCTTTTTTAAAGTTCATGACATAATAAGGAATCTCCAGTCTCTCTGCCACTCTTCTGGCATCATCCACCGCAGACAATCCACAGCATCCGCCATTGGCTTCCTTCACCGCTTCCTCCTCGTCCTGCCAGATCTGCATGGTGACCCCGATCACATCATAGCCCTGTTTTTTTAATAACATGGCTGCCACGGAGGAATCCACGCCTCCGGACATGCCAACCACTACTTTTTTCTTCATAGATCTTAATAGTCTTCCTCTTCTTCGCCCTCACTGATATCATTCTTGGGCTTCTGCAGGCCTTCAATGGTGATGTGGTTCTTCTCTGCATAATCCCACAGAGCTGCATGGATGGCTTCCTCTGCCAAAAGTGAGCAGTGTACCTTTACGGGAGGCAGTCCGTCCAGAGCCTCCATTACCGCCTTGTTCGTTACCTGCAAAGCTTCCTGGATGGTCTTGCCCTTTACCAGTTCGGTAGCCATGGAGCTGGTAGCTACGGCAGCACCGCAGCCGAAAGTCTTGAACTTTGCTTCCCGGATGATCCCATTCTCGTCAATATCCAGGAACATTCTCATAATATCTCCGCACTTGGCGTTACCCACAGTACCTACGCCGCTGGCATCCTCAATCTCCCCGACATTTCTGGGGTTCTGAAAGTGATCCATTACTTTTTCACTGTACATGTATCTGTTATCCTCTTCTTTCTTGCTTAGTTGTTCTTCTGACTTTTCAGAAAATCTTCATATAAAGGAGACATATCCCGCAGTCTCTGGACGATTTTCTTCACTTCTTCCGCTACGATATCCATCTCTTCCTTCGTGCTATCCTCAGACAATGTCAGACGTAAGGAACCGTGGGCTTCCTCATGCTTTAAACCAATGGCTAACAGCACATGGGAAGGATCTAAGGATCCGGAAGTACATGCAGATCCGCTGGAAGCACAGATTCCCTTCATATCCAGCATGATCAGCATGGATTCTCCCTCGATAAACAGGAAGGAGAAATTGATATTATTCGGAAGTCTCTTCGTGCGGTGACCGTTCAGCCAGCAATGAGGGATCTCGTTCTCCAGACGTCCGATCAGATAATCACGCAGTTCGATCTCCCTCTGGGTCTTACTGTCCATAATACGCATAGCACGCTCTACGGCTGCCCCCAGTCCCACGATGCCGGGGATGTTCTCTGTACCGGCTCTGCGGCTTCTCTCCTGCGCTCCGCCGTGTACAAAAGAACGGATCTTCACTCCTTTACGGATATATAAAAAGCCGATGCCCTTGGGGCCGTTTAATTTATGGCCGCTGGCACTGAGCATGTCAATATGCATCTCATCCACATTGATGGGAACCTGTGCATACGCCTGTACCGCATCGGTGTGGAACAATACGCCGTGCTCCTTCGCGATCTCTCCGATCTCGGCGATGGGCTCGATGGTACCGATCTCGTTGTTGGCAAACATCACGCTGATCAGAATGGTATCGGGGCGGATGGCTGCTTTCAGCTCGTCCAAGCTGATCAGTCCGTCTCTGTCCACATTCAGATAGGTGATCTCAAAGCCTCTCTTCTCCAGATACTCACAGGTATGGAGAATGGCATGATGCTCGATCTTCGTGGTAATAATATGTTTTCCCTTAGAAGCATAAGCTTCTGCGGTGGCTTTTAATGCCCAGTTGTCGGACTCCGAACCGCCGGCGGTAAAATAGATCTCTTCCGGCTTCGCACCCAGGCTGTCCGCGATAGTCCTGCGGGCATGATCCATAGCCTTTTTGCTCTCGGCACCCAGACTGTAAATGGTGCTGGCATTGCCGTAATATTCACTGAAATACGGGAGCATCGCATCTACGACCTCCGGTGCTGTTTTCGTAGTCGCTGCATTATCTAAATATATCATATTGCCTCATTTCTGCATATCTTGTAACTGATCATGCACATTTTACTGCTATTCATGATAGCATTCACTTTACTGTTCTGTCAACAAGGTCATCGGAATATACTTTTGCAAGATCTTTTCAGCCAAAAGGGTCAAAAAATCCGCTTATGAAACATGCCAAACGTCATCCCCTGATCTTCGGTACTATCATTCTGACTGCAACCGGCCTTATCACCCGTGTCATTGGATTTTTCTACCGTATCTATCTGTCCAGGCTCTTCGGTGAGGAGGGAATGGGCATCTATCAGCTGCTCAGTCCGGCATTATCCCTATCTTTTTCCCTTACAGCCGCCGGATATCAGACCGCCATTTCGAAATATGTGGCGGCGGATAGTGCCAAACGCCCTTCCGGGAATTTAAAGCCTCTGCTGGCCGGGATCAGTATCACCTTACCCCTGTCTCTTGTAACAAATGCCATTTTGTTTTTCTCTGCGGATCCTATCGGTATTTTTCTGTTAAAAGATCACCGTACCGTACCCATGCTGCGGATTCTGTCCTTCTCTGTCCCCTTTGCCGCGCTGCACGCCTGCATCAACGGTTATTTCTATGGGAAAAAGAAAGCTTCCGTGCCTGCTCTTACACAGCTTTTAGAGCAGCTTGCAAGAGTCAGCTGCGTCTTTCTCGTCACCGGAGCCGATCTGGCAGAAGGTCGTACTCCCTCCATCAATGCTGCGGTTCTAGGTCTCACCGTAGGCGAGATCTTTTCCATGCTGATCGCTCTGGTCTGCCTGTATATACATCTGTATCCGGACAGTAGTATTCTTTCCCTGCAAAATATCTGTCCTTCTGTTCCGGTCTATCGGGATCTGCTCGGAATGGCACTGCCTCTGACCGCCAACCGTATCGTTCTGAACATTTTACAAAGTATCGAAGCCGTCTCCATTCCCCGGAAACTTCTGCTCTACGGTTATGATACCACCACAGCCTTAAGTGTATACGGAGTCCTTACCGGCATGGCCATGCCCATGATCTTTTTTCCTAACGCCCTTACCAGCTCCGTGGCGGTGCTTCTCCTGCCCACCATCTCCGAAAATCATGCCAAAGGAGACCGTGGAGCCGTCATAAACGCCACCCTGCGCACCGTAAAGTATTGCAGTCTCATGGGTGCCTGTTGTCTATGTGGCTTTCTGTTTCTGGGTGACTGGATGGGAACGGAACTGTTCCACAGTGAACTGGCCGGTCATTTTATCGTGACTCTGGGCTTCATCTGTCCTTTTCTGTATCTGGATACCACTCTCTCCAGCATTTTGCAGGGTCTTGGCATGGCGGGACGGATCTTTGCCTCCAACGTGGTCTGTCTTCTGATCCGGCTCCTGTTCGTATTTTTTGCCATTCCCGTGATCGGTATGCAGGGATATCTGTGGGGGATTCTGGTCAGCCAGCTGGTACTTGCCGGAATCTATTTTTTCTGTCTGTATCACTTCTTCCGAAAACATTAAAAAATACCTCCGGTGTCTTGCTTACGCCTGACAGACGGAGGTAACTATTCTGTAAATACCGTTTTACTTCCCACAAAGTACTGGTACTGCTGTAAGATCTGGTCCTTACGCATATCGGAGATCGCCTTCTCCACATCCAGGGAATGGATATCGCTGTCCCTGCCAATGTAGCCGAAATCGTCCTGTTTGTGGAACGTAATGGAGATGTCCTCTAACGGTGCGTTGGATTTCTGCTCCTGAACCGGAGCTTCCTCCTTCGCCGCACCGGGATTCCCGGAATTTATCTGTTCCGAAGATGCTACATGGGATTCTTGTCATTCAGGACACTCTTTAATTCATCCATAAAGGTGTTCACGTCCTTGAACTCCCGATATACAGAAGCAAATCTTACATAAGCTACCGCATCCAGATCTTTCAGCTTATTCATCACAAGTTCACCGATGGTTCCGCTGGGGATCTCACGTTCTTCCCGGTTGAAGATCTCGTTCTCCACCTCGTCCACCAACGTCGTGATCTGTTGTGCGCTGACCGGACGTTTATGGCAGGCTCTGAGTACTCCTGCTTCGATCTTAGAACGGTCATACGCCTCTCTGTTATTATCCTTTTTAATAATGATCAGTGGAATCGTTTCGATCTTCTCGTAAGTGGTAAATCGCTTGCCGCATTCATCACACACACGGCGACGGCGAATGGAATTGTTATCTTCCGCCGGTCTCGAATCGATCACTCTGGTATTTTCATGGCTGCAGAATGGACATTTCATAGGCATCCTCCTCTTAAAAACCACGTGTTATTTATACGGATATTATAAGAGAATCAGCAGTTAATGTCAACTAAAATTATGTCCGGACCGATCTGCCGGATGTCCTTGTAAGGAATGACAATATTGGGCTCACAGCGCAGGAATCCCAGCCACTGGTTTCCACCCGGCACCATGATCTTACAGATGCATCCGCTGCACTCATCGAATTCCAGATCACAGACATGCCCCAGCTTTTTACAGTCTCTGACATTGATCACATCTTTGCATTTTAATTCGGAAAAAAGCATATGCGTACTCCTGCTTTCTTTCTATATATATAATATATGCCTTTTCTATCCGTTTGTTCGGCAAATACTGGAAATTCTACCGGCAAAGTATATCCTCCCACAGTCCTGTGAATACTGTTGTTATCACAATATTCAGTAATCGGGAGGTCTCTATGGTACAGGGAAAAGTGGAAATCTGCGGCGTCAATACAGCAAATCTGCCTTTGTTAAAGGCGGCAGACAAGGATGCTCTATTTACGAAGATCCGTGAAGGAGATACCGCTGCCCGAGAGACCTATATCGAAGGGAATTTACGTCTGGTCCTAAGTGTGATCAAACGTTTTTCAAGCAGTGCGGAGAACGTGGATGACCTGTTCCAGATTGGCTGCATCGGGCTGATCAAAGCCATTGACAATTTCGACGCTACTCTGGGTGTGAAGTTCTCTACCTATGCGGTTCCCATGATCATCGGGGAGATCCGCAGATTCTTACGGGATAACAACAGCATTCGTGTATCACGCTCCCTGAAGGATACCGCCTATAAGGCAATCTACGCCAGAGATACACTGACGAGAAAAAATCTGAAGGAGCCCACTGTGGAAGAGATCGCCGCGGAGGTGGGTATCTCCAAGGAAGACATCGTCTATGCCTTAGATGCCATGCAGAACCCCATGAGTCTCTATGAGCCGGTCTACACTGACGGCGGCGACACCCTCTATGTCATGGACCAGATCAGTGATAAAAAAAATAAGGAAGAGATGTGGGTAGAACATCTCTCCCTCAGCGAAGCCATGAAACGTCTGAACGACAGAGAGCGTCATATCATCTCTCTGCGTTTTTTCGAAGGAAAGACCCAGACTGAGGTTGCCGACATGATCGGCATCTCCCAGGCCCAGGTCTCCCGTCTCGAAAAAAATGCATTGAAAGCTATGCGGGGCTATCTTACCGCCTGAGATCAGGTCTGTGGAATCCCTGTATCATATGATGCAGCAGCCAGAAAATCACATACCCGATCACAGCCCCCAGCACATTGGTCAGGATATCGTCCACCTGAAAATATCCCCTGCCGGTGATCAGCTGGATCGTCTCCACACCAAAGCTGGTCACGAATGCCGCAAAGGTATTCCTAAAAAAACCCCGAAGCCACGGAAATGCCCAGGGACAGATAAATCCATAGGGAATAAACAGCAATACATTTTCCACGACATACGAATGGTTCCTCGCATTCGTCCCCCAGGTAGAGAACAGTTCCAGATCCATGCCGATCCGGCTGCCATCCTCTCTGGAGAAAAAAGTGATCACCAGAATGATCATCAGATACAGAGAAAATGCCATGAGTCCCGCCATGGGAAAAGTATCCTTCCCCTTACGCTCCCGTCTGGCATTCAGTCCGTTCAGGAGCAGTCCCACAACAGCACCCGCCATAATCCCGTAGGGAAGATAGGCCAGGGTCTCCTTTAGATCCTTTATGATATATTTTAACATCATCTTATTATTTCCTTACATTTGATAGGTATCCCAATGGGAAGGTGCTTCCTCCCATATCTTCTTATCCTCGAATAAGCGGTCATTCATCCAGCCGACGGCATCCACCACGCCATCCTCGTCAAAAGAAAAATATGCTCTTTTCTTTTTTTCCTCCGGGGTATTAAAATAATTAAAGGGCTCCGGCCATACCGTCACCATAAGCTTTTTACCGCCCTCGGGGTTCTCCGGATCCTGGGTCTGTTCCAGGCGGTAGCGCATCCCCTGATGGCATCCGGTGAATTCCGTCTTTTTCAAATATTCCATCGATAATATATCATTACGCTGTATCATGTATCTTCGTCCTTAAAATCTGTCATTCACAACCCGGAGAACAGTTCCTCTCCGTAATCTCTATAGTATCATGTATCCGTCCCGAATGCAAAGTCAAATATGCAGGCTGATCTCCTTTTTCAGCTGCCGCATGATCTTTTTTTCCAGCCTCGAAATATAGGACTGGGAGATTCCAAGAAAGCTTGCCACTTCCTTCTGTGTCATCTCCTGTCCGTCCGGTGTTCCCAGTCCGAACCGCAGCCGTACAATGGTCTTCTCCCGGTTTGACAGCTTGCTTACGGCATTCATTAAAAGCTTGCGCTCCACTTCGTTCTCTATCCCTCTGTATATCACATCCTCATCCGTTCCCAGGATATCCGACAGGAGAAGTTCATTGCCGTCCCAATCCACATTTAAAGGTTCATCGATGGACACTTCCATCTTCGTCTTATTATTCCGCCGCAGATACATCAATATCTCATTTTCAATACACCGTGAGGCATAGGTCGCCAGTTTGATATTTTTCTCCGGATTGAAGGTATTGATGGATTTGATCAGTCCGATGGTACCTATGGAGATCAGATCCTCCACGCCCACTCCCGTATTATCGAACTTTTTGGCTATGTAGACGACCAGTCTGAGATTATGTTCAATCAATATGGCCTTTGCTTCATCCTCATATTCCGTTCCCAGATCACTGATCACCCGGTTCTCCTGATCTGTGGGAAGCGGCGGTGGCAGGACCTCTGCGCCTCCGATGTAATGAATATCTCCTTTCCGCTGCCGCAGAAACGGTTCTCTGCGAATCATCTTGAATTGCATTTTCCCGGGTATTGCTATCTTTAAGATCATAGTTGCTCCTTCCTGCTTTTCCTGTCTTTTTTAACAGCGCCGGATGCAGCAGCATAGGAATCTCTCTTCCTGCGATTTCCTCTTCACTTACTGCCAGCCACACATCGCTGCATATTTTTTCCACACCATGGATCCGGATCTTCATCTGCGGAATCCTGTATCCATAGAGAATTCCATTCTTTTTCCCGACACTGTGGTAAGGAATCACCCGAAAATCCGGCAGTCCCTCCGGCCACAAAGTCTGAAATGTCACCACATCCAATACAGATACGGGGGCTCCGCTCATAGGTTCCGTCAAAGTATTGCCGGAATCCACAATCGCCGCGATACACAATGTCTGTTCCGTACCCCGGAGTACTACCTCACAATGAGTTCCAAGCTCCGTTTCTCTTCGGTATCTCCACAATAGCAGCTGCACTGTCAGAGCCCCCAGTCCCAGTGCAAGCACAATTCCCGGTACATACTGTATTCCGGCCGGGATTCCCCTCAGCACAGCCACCAGAATTCCTCCGAGCAGGAAAGTATCATACATCTGCTTTCTAAAATAACTCCATAGCGAACGCCAATTCCGGATTCGGAATGTTACTGTAAGCATCAACAATGTTCCGGGCAGCATACAGAGCAGCAGTTTAAGTAGAGCCGCTCCCTTCCATAAAAAAGGGAGCAGATAGCAGACCGCTCCGATTCCCGCTCCACACAGCAGCCGGTACCACGTGGCAGTGCGGCAGGTGCTGTGGTCTACCATGATCAGAAGTAACAGATTCATACCGAGATTCAGGAGGAACATACTGTCTAAATATAGTTCATAATGCATCACACCCCTCCTTCAGAATTATTATAAGGGGTGTCCCCAGCGGATTTTGTCAAATTTTCATCCGCCGGAACCTTTTTCATTCAATGATTTTCGACAACAGTATCCTCCGTCTTCTCCAGTCCCAAATAAGGCAAAATATTTTCATACAGCTGCCTTATAATAGGTGCTGCCACCTGTCCTCCATAATAGACTCCCTGGGGATTGTTGATAATGGCGATGGCAATCACCTGTGGATCATCGGCAGGCGCGAATCCGATAAAAGAAGAAATATAACGTCCGCTGCCTCTGGGCAGCGTCTGACTGGTCGCCGTCTTACCACCCACCCGAAAGCCCTGCACCTGTCCGTTTCTACCAGAGCCCTCCGACACCACTGTCTCCAGGATATAACGCATAGTTGCGCTGGTCTCTTCCGATACGATTCCTGTCTCCACAGGATAAGTAAAAACCTGTTCCACTTCGCCATCCCGGTTCAGGGCTTCCATGCCCAAGTGAGGAGTGATCCGGTTGCCTCCGTTAATGATGGAGGATGCCGTTGTCAGCAGCTGAATCGCCGTGATCTGAAAAGACTGCCCGAAAGCCACCGTCGCCAGCTCCACATTTCCCATGTCTTCTTTTTTATGCATGATCGTTGCTGCTTCCCCGGGGAGATCGATTCCGGTTCTTTTTTTCAGTCCGAATTGCTCAAAATATTTGTAATAATTGTCTACACCGAGACGCAGTCCTACGGAGATCAGTGCCGGATTGCAACTATTCTGCATACACTGCACAAATGTCTGTGTGCCATGTCCGCCGATCTTATGGCAGCGGATCTTTCGGTCGTCCACAATGATGAATCCCGGACAGGAAAATGTGCTCTCCGGTGTGACTACTCCGGCCTCCAGTCCCGCAGCGGCGGTGATGATCTTGAAGGTGGAACCCGGTTCGTAGGTATCGTTGATGCAGCCGTTGCGCCACATGGCATTCAGCTTCTCCTGCTTCTGTTCCGCAGTCAGGGTGGACGGATCCACCACCGCAATGCTTCCGTCCTCCTTCCACTCAGTCAGTTCCGGTAGCGTGTAAGGGTCGTTTAAGTCAAATTCCGGATAATTGACCATGGCCAGGATTTCTCCGTTTCGCGGATCCATGGCGATGATGTAGACGCTGTCCGCCTCTTTGGTGGCGCAGGCCTGTTCCGCCAGCTGCGCGGCATACTCCTGGATGTTACGGTCGATGCTGATCCGCAGATCCCATCCCGGCACCGGCTCTACCCGGCGTTCCCCCGCTGTGTCTATCTCGATTCCTTTGGCATCCGTCACAGTCAGAATCATACCGGGTTCTCCCTGCAGTGTTTCCTCATAGATTACTTCCAGTCCAATGATCCCCTGATTGTCCCCTCCGGTAAATCCCAGGACTTTACTGGCCAGGTCCCCATACGGATAGTATCGCTTATAATCCTCATCCACTTTCACCCCCGCCAGATCATATTCCCGGATTCTGTCACCGATGCTCTTGTCCACATTGCTTTTGACGCGTTCCATGGAAGAATATTTTTCCACACGTTTTCTCGCTTCCGTCTCCGAAATTCCCAGCTCTTTTACCAGCATGGCTATCACCTTTTCCGGTTCTGTGATCTGATTATGAATCACCGATACGGTACAGACCGTCTTGTTATCCGCCAGTACCACTCCGTTCCTGTCCAAAATACGTCCTCTTGCCGCCTTTATGCTGCGTTCTCTCTCATGCAGTCTCGTCGCCGCTTCCTCATAATAATCCGCCCTCCACACCATCAGATACAAAAGTCTCATAAACAATCCGATAAGCACCAGTGCGCATATGAAAAAAATGGTCATGATCTTTTTGCGATGAAAAAAACGATTTTGCTGATCCGCCATAAAAAAACCTCACAACAAGAGCTTTTTACATTTTATTGCTCCTGCTGTGAGGCTATTCGTATGTTTTGTTTATTCATTCTGCTGATTCAGCAGATTATTGTTAATGGGACTGTCACCCATGGTATCGTCCCCGCCGACATCCGCTCCCGTAATGGGATCGATCAGACCGCCGTCGATCGGACTTACCAGATAACCGGTAGCGGGATCTTTGGGATAATTTCTCCAGTCCTCCGTAACCGTCGTCGTATCGTCACCGGTTCCGTCACCACTCTGGGAATCTCCGGACTGATCATCTCCGGTCTGAGCGTCTCCGGTCTGAGCGTCTCCGGTCTGAGTGTCTCCGGTCTGATCATCTCCGTTCTCGGGAGTCTGGGTATACTGATTCGTAATCTCGATCTGTTTCTCCGCCAGTTCCTGAATCTCCTTTTCAGACAGTTCCTCCGTCATGAAGATATTCAGATAAGGCAGCACTTCCGTCAGAACATTTCGTACAATACCGGTTGCAAACTTTGCATCATCCTGAGGGGATGCATTGGCACGGTCCACGACTACATAAATGGCGATCTGGGGATCATCCGCAGGGGCATATCCCATAAAGGATACAACATACTCACCGTTTTTACGGGGAATAGTCTCTGCGGTACCAGTCTTGCCGCCGATGGCATAACCTGCAGGTCTTGCGGTTCTACCGGTTCTGCGGTCACCACCCTCTTCCATAACGGTAGCACGACAGTACTGTCTGATCTTCGCCGAAGTGCTCTCGGAGATGGTCTGTCGTAACACTCTCGGTTCAATGTTCTCCACCGTTGCTCCGCTTGCATTGGTGATCTTATCCACCATATGAGGCTCATAATAGTAACCGCCGTTGATCAGAGAGCAGAAACCGGTGATCATCTGGATCATGGTCACATTAAAGTTCTGTCCAAAGCTGTTGGTCGCCAGATCAGCGCTTCCCATCTGGTCCACCGGGAACAGCAGGCTTGCAGTTCTCGCCTCTCCTGCCAGATCCACGTTGGTCTTTAATCCAAAGTTAAAGGTCTGCTGGAATTTGGCAAATTCCTCTTTGCCCATGGTGGCAGCAATCTTCATTAACGCTACGTTGCAGGACCAGGCAATGGAATCCTGTACCGATACATCACCTTCACCGCCGGAACGGTAGCTGTGGCATTTGATCGTATGTCCACCGACTTCCAGAGATCCGTTACACTGATAGTGCTCGTTGCCGGTGATGGCACCGCTCTCCAATGCTGCTGCCACGGTAAAAGGCTTCGCCGTGGATCCCGGCTCGTAGGTGGTGGAGATACAGTAGTTCTTCCACAGGTAGTTCAGATTATCCAATAGCTGCTCATCTGTCAGGGCATCGATATCTTCCTGGGTAAAATAGGTATCTGTCTTCGTCAGTACCTGGTAACCGTTGGCATTGGTCACCATCTCGATCTTACGGGATCCCAAAAGGGCGTCCGTATTCCTGGTATCGTTCAGGTCATAGGTAGGATAGCTGGCCATGGCCAAAATATTGCCGGTATTGACTTCCATGATGATGCAGCCCACATTTTCCGCACCGTTACCGGGATGTACCGCATCCTTATGCTCCTCGTTAAACTGCTTCAGATATTTCTCTACAATGCCCTGAATATTGGCATCAATGGTACTGTGTATCGTGTTGCCGTCCACTGCCGGCTTGATCGTACGCTCCAGGTTGGCATCGTCATTCAGATAGCCGTATTCTCTTCCGGTGGTTCCGTTCAGAACATCATTGTAATACTCTTCCAGACCGTACTGTCCTTCATTGTCCGCTCTGGAAAATCCGATCACATCTGCCGCCAGAGAACCGTTGGGATAGACTCTCTTATATTCCTCTTCAAACCAGACACCACGGATCTTGCTGTTCTCCAGTGCTGCCGCCTGGAATCCGCTGATCTGGTCATAAGTCATCCTCCGAAGAGGCACATACCAGGAAGATTCGGGGTGAGACGTTACATACTGCCGCACTGCCGTCATGTCCAGATCCGGAAAATTTGCACCCAATGCTTCCATGGTGGGTTCCAGATAATCCTCCCGATCCAGCATTACCCTGGCATCGATGACCAGATTATATACTTTCTCGCTGACCGCCAGCTTGGTTCCTTTGGCGTCCACAATATCGCCGCGCCGGAAAGGTAATGTTATGGAATCATATTTCTGCTGAGACAGCACCTGTTTCTCGTAAGCTGCACCATCTGCTTTCACGATCCATGTAAGACGCACCGATAAAAGAATAAATGCCAAAATGATCAGTGCATAAAGACACAGGAGCTTTTTCTGCATTTTTACGGAAAATTTTTTAGGTTTCTGTTCTTTCACACTTCGGGCCTCCCGGGCTTAGTTCTGACTGTTATCAGCCTGACGCATGTAGTCATTGCTGTTGCTCTCATAAGGGATTACCTGTCCCTCGGTTGCATAGGTCATTCCCAGTTCGCCGATGGCAATCCTCTTGATCTCTTCCAGGTTGATATTACTGGTAATGCGACTGTATTCTTCATCATTTGCCAGCTTCAGAGAGTTCAACTCGCTCTCCATTCTGGATACTTCCGTGATCCTGGCAGTCAGTTCTGACTGCATCTGAATATAGTTCACCAGAAAAAATGCACATGCCACCAGTGCCACCATCAGAAAAGTCACATAGCCGATGCTCATATGTCTTGCTTTTTCTCTGTTTTTTCTCGTCTCGTGAGACAGCTGTCTCCGGGGCTCTTCCATCTGCCTGCGGATCTGTAAGTCTCTCGCTGTATTATCATATATGTATGGGGTATTACTTCTTCTCTGTGCCATACTTTATTCCCACTTTCACTGATGAAATATTTAAAATTCTTTATTTCTTTTCAAACACGCGTAACTTCGCGCTCTTGGATCTGCTGTTTACTTCCAGTTCTTCCGCACCGGGCAGAATCGGTTTTCTGGTGATCACCTTTCCCTTGGAGACCTTACCGCATACACACACCGGAAATTCCGGAGGACAGGTACAGGGATTTTCATTCCTGCGGAACGCATTTTTCACAATCCGGTCTTCCAGAGAATGGAAGGTGATGATGCAGAACCTCCCACCGGGATGCAACAGATCGATCAATTCGTCCAGTGCCTTTTTCAGTACTTCCAGTTCCTGATTGCACTCAATGCGGATCGCCTGGAATGTCTGCTTGGAGGGATGTCCGTTCTGCCGCATCTTCGCCGGAACTGCAGCTTTGATGATCTCGTTTAATTCAAAGGTAGTCTCAATGGGCTTGTCCGTCCTGTTTTTTACAATATGTTTCGCAATGTTTTTCGCAAACGGATCTTCGCCGTAATCCCGGATGATGTGATACAGCTCCATCTCGGAATAGTTGTTCACAATGTCTCTCGCCGTCAGGGTCTGTCTGCGATCCATCCGCATGTCAAGCGGTGCATCAAATCGGTAAGAAAACCCTCTGTCCTCGGTATCTAACTGGTAGGAAGAGACTCCCAGATCCAGCACGATGCCGTCCACACCGGTGACTCCATATTCTCTGAGTGCCTCCACCGCATTCACGTAATTGTTGCGGATCACGGTCACTTTATCTCCAAAGCATCGTAATCTCTCCGATGCCGCCGCGATCGCCGCGTCATCCTGATCGATCCCGTAGAAATGTCCGTTCTGTAAGCGGCTGCACACTTCATATGCATGTCCGCCGCCTCCTAAGGTTCCGTCCACATAGATGCCGTCCGGTCTGATATTCAGTTGTTCGATGGTCTCATGCAACATCACAGAATAATGATTAAATTCCACGACGGTCATCCTTTCCTGCTTCTTTTAAATGGTCAGTCCCAGTCCTTCCATGGCACCGGTGATCTCATCCATATCCGCATCGGAATTCATGGCCTCCCACTTATCCTTGCTCCAGATCTCCACGCGGCTGCCGACTCCGACTAACACCACATCTTTTTCCAGTCCGGCGAATTCTCGCAAGTGTGCCGGTAACAGGATTCTTCCCTGCTTGTCCACTTCCACCGTAGCCGCACCGGCTAAGAAGAAACGGGCAAATTGTCTTGCTTCCTTATTGATCAGAGGTAATGAGGTCAGCTTCTGTTCAAAAGCGTTCCAGTCATCGCCCGCATACACAAATAAGCAGCCGTCCATTCCCTTGGAAATCACAAATTCCTCGCCCAAAGTCTCTCGGAATTTCGCCGGAATGATCAACCTGCCTTTCGTATCTAACGTATGGTTGTACTCGCTCATAAACATCGCACTCACCACCATTCATCCAAAAGTGGACTGCCACGAAAAAGGAGGTCATTTTTTCAAAAATCTACCACTTTATGGCACTTACCTCCACTTTCTCCCACTTTTATTATGATTTTATACTAAATTAAGGGATTTTACAAGAGAAATCAAGTAGCTTTTTTCGACGGCGGAATCCAAAAAAGCGCCCTGTCCTACGACAAGAGCGCTCTTTTCCACTATATGTGGTAAAAAAATAAGAGCAAACACAACATCTATGTATTTGCTCTTATTTCGATATTCTTAATAAATTTTTAAAAATTTTTAATTTTTTTCCACTTTCGGCTGTTTTTTCAGGTGCATACGTACCACAATGTCCGTCACCACCGCGAAGATCACCATGCACAGAGATAATACCTGCGATACAGCGAGGGTCGTTCCGGGAATAAACAGGGTATCTGTCCGGATACCTTCGATCCAGAATCTGCCAAGACCATAGCCTCCGAAGTACAACAGACAGATCTCGCCCTCGAACTTTTTGTGCTTGCGGTATACCAGCATAATGAGCAGAATCATCAGATTCCACAGACTCTCATAGAGGAATGTGGGATGTACCTGAATGTAATTGGTACCTTCCACAATATGTGCTGCCACATTCTCGGAAATATCCCGGCTGCGCACCGCTTCGATGGGAAGCCGCATTGCCAGGAAATTATCCGTATATTCTCCGAACACTTCACGGTTCATGAAATTGCCCCAACGCCCGATGGCCTGTCCTAAGATCAATCCCGGTACACACAGATCTCCCAGACGGAAAGGATTGATCTTTTTGATCTTACAATATAAAAACAATGTCAGAAAAGCTCCGATCACACCGCCGTAGATCGCCATACCACCGTTACGGGTATTGAAGATGCTGAGCAGATTATCCTTGTAATAGTCCCAGGCAAAGATCACATAATAGATTCTGGCACCGATCACGGAAAAGATCACGGCATAAATAGCGAAGTCCCAAATAGTATCCGGATTCTCTCCGCTCACCTTTGCCTGGTGCACTGCCATCAGAATTCCCGCCAGTACACCGATACCGATGATCAGACCGTAAAAAGCGATCTCGAAACCGAATACGGTAAAGCTTCTGGGAACATTTTCCAGGTAAATGCCTAAATGGGGAAATGCTATATCTCCTGCATTCATCATAATATTTATATCCTTTCTTAGTATTAACCGGCTTCTTCGCGCTTTGCGCTCTCGAATCCGGCATATCAGACGTTAAATCTGAACAGGATCACATCACCGTCCTGTACGACATAGTCCTTGCCTTCCATGCCGACCAGACCTTTCTCACGTGCAGCTGCCAGAGATCCCTGCTCTAAAAGGTCCTTGTAATTTACAACTTCCGCCTTGATGAAGCCTCTCTCGAAATCGGAGTGAATCTTACCGGCTGCCTGAGGCGCCTTGGTACCGATCTTGATGGTCCATGCTCTGGTCTCATCCTCTCCTGCAGTCAAAAAGCTCATCAGACCTAAGATATGATAGCTTGCCTTGATCAGCTTCTCCAGACCGGATTCCTTCAGTCCCAGATCATCCAGGAACATTGCCTTCTCATCATCATCCAGTTCAGAGATCTCTTCCTCAATCTGTGCGCAGATGACGAATACTTCGCTGTTCTCACTTGCTGCAAACTCTCTGACCTTCGCTACCATCTCATTGGAGGCACCGTCATCTGCCAGATCATCCTCGGATACATTGGCTGCATAGATCACCGGTTTGTAGGTCAGCAGATTGTATTCCTTCAACAGAGACAGCTCGTCCTCATCGGTAACTTCCAGGCTCTTCGCCATCTTGCCGCTCTCCAGATGCTCCTTGATACGCTCTAAGAGTGCCAGCTCCTTGGCATAAGTCTTGTCCATTCTGGCAGCCTTGACTACCTTGGACAGTCTTCTCTCCAGTACTTCCAGATCTGCGAAGATCAACTCTAAGTTAATGGTCTCGATATCCCGCAAAGGATTGACACTACCGTCCACATGGATGACATTGGGATCCTCGAAGCATCTTACCACATGGACAATGGCATCCACCTCACGGATATTGCTTAAGAACTGGTTCCCCAGTCCCTCACCCTTGGAAGCACCCTTTACCAGGCCTGCGATATCTACAAATTCAATCACAGCAGGGGTCACTTTCTTGGAATGATACATCTCTCCCAGCGCTTTTAATCTGTCATCCGGAACTGTTACCACGCCCACATTGGGGTCGATGGTACAGAAAGGATAGTTAGCGGATTCCGCTCCCGCCTTGGTCAGGGAATTGAAAAGTGTACTCTTTCCCACGTTGGGAAGACCTACGATACCCAGCTTCATGATTTATTTACCGTTCAGACCTAACGACAGGGTCTGCCTTTCTTGTATTTTCTATTCTGTATTTCACTCATAAGTCCATCCGTCTCCGTGCAGAGACAAACGAATCCGAAATAGTATTATAGCATACCTCACACTCTTTGCAAAGTCCTTACTGTTCAAAGTAAGTATTGATTCCGGTGAGAAGCCCTGTGGCTAATTGTTCCAATATCACATCGCTGTGGTCCGAATACGCATTTCCCAGTTCCATATCCACAGAAGGGATCGTGCTGTAGGATGTCTGGGTCAGGTCAATACCCATATGTCCTTTCCCATAAATTGTGGCTCCCTGCTCCCGCAGTCCTTCCACCAGATCCGTTCCCAGGGTATCGTGCTGCTGCCAGTGCGATGCCACCGGCTCCATGTTTTTCAGCGCTTCCGGCACCGAGATATAGAAGCATCCCTTGTCGTAATTTTTGCCGTCACCGCTGTCCCAGTGCAGCGCAATATGGCAGTCCGCGACATTGTTGCAGATCACAGTCCGCGCCACATTGTCTAACTGCACATCCTCACTGTCCCGTAGCATCAGCACATCATAACCGGAGGATAACAGCTTATCCCGCAGGATCTGTGCCATACGTAATGTCACCTCCCGCTCCGGTGTGCCGTCCTGAAACGTCATGCCTCCGGAAACTGCTGCAGCTTCCATTGCTCCCGCCGCCGTACTGCCTCCGGTGACTTTCGCCGAGCCGTCCGGATGACACAGAGTCTTTACTTTACTCCCTCCCACAGTACCATGTCCTGCATTGACACCGATGACGATACCTTTTCGTCCAGATTCCTCCGGTGCCCTGTAGAGTACTGCGGCTCCGGTATTTATTTTAGAATGATCTGCATATTCCCATGTGGAATCCAGGGTAATCTGCTGCAAGTTGGTGTATTCCACCGGTTGCATCTGTGGTGTGACATTTGCCGTTCCCTGTGGTGCCGCACTCTCTGAAACCATAGCTTCTATAATTTCTACATTCTCTATGGTCTCTGTGCTCTCCACGGTTTCTGTGCCCTTCACGGTCTCTGTGTTCTCCACGGTTTCTGTGCTCTTCACGCTTTCCGTACTCCCGGTATTTTCCTGTGTTCCACAGGCAGTCAGGGTAAGCGCCAGCACCATAATGGTTACTCTCACCGCCACCCTGTATTGTTTTCTGTGAAGCATTTGTCTTTTTCTCCTCCGATATGAAAAGAACCACAGCTGTGAACTTACAGCTATGGTTCTTCTGTTCTCTCTTCCTTATTCCGCTCATTTCGGAACACATCCTCTGATTAGCCGCGCAGTTTGAAATGCTCTAACAGTTCGTTCAGAGTAGTAGCAGATGCGGAAAGCTCCTCGCTGGTAGCGGAAGTCTCTTCAGCTGCTGCAGAGTTAGACTGGATAACATCATTGATGTCTCCCACACCCTTTTTGATATTTTTAACGGAAACCGCCTGTTTGTCAGACGCAGTACGGATATTGGCAACCTCCTGGATGATCTGATCCAGCTCAGCCATAACCTCCTGCATAGCATCATTGGTCTCCTTGGTGACCTTATTACCCACCTCTACCTCGTTCATGGACTCTTCGATCAGCTTCTTGGACTCTACTGCGGAATTAGCACTCTCTTCTGCCAGCTGTCTGATCTGATCTGCCACGACTGCAAAGCCTCTTCCTGCCTCTCCGGCACGGGCTGCCTCGATGGAGGCATTTAAGGACAGCAGATTGGTCTGGGATGCGATATTCTCAATATCTGCGATGATCTTTTCAATGTTCTGGGTCGTTGCGTTGATCTTCTTCATGGCATCTACCAACTCATCCATCTTCTTCTGGCTGTTGGCTGCCTCGATACCTACCTTTTTCGCCTTGTCATGTACAATGTCGGTAGACTTGGTATTCTCCAGTACCTGACTGGTTACTTCGTCTACGGTAGCCACCAGTTCTTCTACGGATGCTGCCTGATGGGTAGCGCCCTCCGCTATATCCTGTGCACTGACTGCCAGCTGATTGCTGCCCGCAGATACCTGCTCGGAGGAATCCTGAATACCGTGCATGGTCTCGCTGACCTTATTTACCATTTCATCCAGCTCATCTAAAACATCTCGGAGCTGTCCGACATATGCTTCCGGGCAGCTGCTGTGAACATCAAAATTACCATCGGAAAATTGCTCTACGATAGTCTGCAGATCTGATACAACCTTTTTCAAAATAGCTGCGGCGGTCTCAAAGCTGTCGGAAAGTCTGCCCAGCTCATCCTCAGATTCATAAGGTACGCCGATCTCAAAATCACCGGATGCGATCTTCTCAGACGCAGTTACCAGGTTCGTGATCGGATCTATCAGCATTTTGGCAAGCATTTTCGACATGGATGCATTAAATATGATAGCTAAAACAAGTAAAACCACAACAACTATACTTCCTATATAGCCTTTTGACCGTATCAATTCCACCACTGCCACCAGTGCAAGCACCACATATAAAATATCCATGATGCGGAACGCAAAAGACAGCTTATTTTTAATTGGTTTGTCTCTTAGTATTTCTTCCAGTTTTTTCATTTGTTTCTGCTCCTTCCGTGAATGAACCTTCCTGTATTTTATTTTAATTTTCCTTATCTGTTTCGTCAAGATGAAGCTTCTTAAAATTATGTAAAAATTAAGTATGGGAAGCCCTGCTCATCTCCAGTAATTTATCTCTCATTTCATTCTCAATGCGCTGTAAATCTTCCTCAGCGCTCTGTCTTCTCGCACGTCCCTCTTCCTGGATCTTCATGACCTCATCCAATGTCGTCATCAGTGTCTGATTGGTACTCTTAAGTGTCTCTATATCCACAATTCCCCGCTCGGATTCCTTCGCTGTCTCCACAGAAGCCACCTTCAGTGCTTCCGCGTTCTTCTTCAACAGTTCATTGGTCATATCCGATACGGCACGCTGTGCCTTGGCGGCATCGGTAGCATGATCCAGACCGATGGCAATGACCATCTGACTCTTCCACAGAGGGATCGTATTCACTAACGTCGACTGGATCTTCTCGGACATGGCGATGTCATTAGACTGGATCAGACGAATCTGGGGTGCCATCTGCAGGGAAATGGCTCTGGTCAGCTCCAGATCATAGATCTTCTTCTCAAACCGCTCACACATTGCCGCGAAATCTTTCGCTGCCTGGGTGTCCTCCGGAAGTCCACTCTTCTGTGCCTTCTCTAAAAGCTCCGGAAGCTCCACACTTTTTGCCTGCGCCAGCTTCTTTTTACCTGCCAGGATGTACATGGACAGTTCCTTGAAGTAATTCAGGTTCAGCTGGTACAGCTTGTCCAACACAGCCACATCCTTTAACAGCACTACCTGATGACTCTCCATGGCATCACAGATCTTTGTGATATTGACTTCCGCCTTATCGTACTTTGCTTTCAGATTGCTCAGCTTGTCTCCGCTTTTTTTGAACAGTCCGAAAAATCCCTTATCTTCCTCGGTGTCGAAATCCTTTAACTGTGCCACCACGTCGGTTAACAGATTTCCAACTTCTCCCATATCCTTGGTCCGGACATTACTAAGCGCCGTCTCTGAGAAATCAGCGATCTTCTTCTGGCTTCCGGCTCCGTACTGTAACACCGCCTGGGTATTGGTCAGGTCGATCTGTGCTGCAAAATCATCCACCTGTTTCTGCTCTTCCGGTGTCAGTTCCATCTCGGGAACCGCCTGCTCTTCCACCAACTCCTCCGGCTTCTTCTCCACGATCTCTGCCTTTGCCTCCGCAAAAGGATCCAGTGTAAGAGTCGGTGCTTCTTTTGTTGCTGCGTCTAAATCCATATTCATATTGATACCCCCATTTTTTACTATTACATCATTTAAATTTTACTGTTTTCCCATTACAAAATCGGATTCCGTCAGACCTTCCTTTGCCAGCATGGCCTGTAATACCTGCGCATCCGCCGATGCGTCAAAGGCGGCATCCTGAAACAGATTGTTTAACAATGTCACAAATGCCTGATTGATCATGTCCAGTGTCTTCCCGATCTCTTTCTTGGCCTCGAGAATTTCCTCTCCCGGACTGCTGACCTCGTCAAATTCCGCATACTGCTCCACCAGTTTTAAAGTAGTGGGCAGATAATAATCCATTAATTTATGCATTCTGTGCATCTGCTCCGGGTGCTCCTGCACTCTGTCGAAGATCTCCTTCAACAGATTCTCCAGGCGGTACAGTTTCTCAGAGATTGCCTCCTCTTCGATCCGGTCGTTCAGATCCCGCAGATGTCTGATGCATTCCATCCCCTCTGCCACCATACTGTGGAGTTCCTGCTCTCTCTCCGTCTGTGCAGCGTCCTGTGTTGTTCCTTTGTCCGGCATCTGTTTTGCCTGCTCCTCTGATTTTTTCTGTTCCAGATAAGCCTTTTCTGTCTCCAGATATTGATGATAGATCACATCATTTAACATAAAACAGGTCTCTTTGTCATCCAGATGCCCCTCAGGGAACATTCCGGCTTTTAACATTTTGCGCAGATCCTTTTTTACATAGCGGACGCTTTCGCCGGTATAACGCGCCATCTCCGTGATCACACCGTACATCTTGGTACCGCACAGTTCCAGATATTTCTCCGCACGCTGTAATCTTCTGCGCTGTCCGTTGCCATAGGCGATCATCTCCAAAAATACCAAAGAAAGTACTCCCGGAAGGATCGCCGCACTTAAACTTGCTGCACTAAAAGCAGCCAGAAGAAGCTGTACCAAAAGTCCCAGTCCGGAAAAGCCTAGTCCGATGCCGCCGAACACGGTACATAAAGTTCCGGACACGCTTCCCTTTTTCTCCATTTTTACCAAAGAAGTCATCTCGGAAGCCGTAGCCTTTCTGGTTGTCCCGACTCCTGCCTGATTTATGGCACGGTTCTGTGCCGCCTGTGCCTTACGCTGCTCTTCCCATTGTTTTTCCCGTTCTATTCGCTGTCTGTGCCATTCTTCGTTTTGTCTGCGGTGTTCTTCCCGCTGTCTTTCCCGTTCTTCGCGCTCCGTCTGGATCTGCTCTTTAGACTTCTCTTCTTCCCGCTTTTTATCCTGCCAGTTGCGCTGGGAATTCCAGACCTTTTTCTCCGCGGCTTCCCTGGACAGATTCGCCTGAAAATCCGCTTCCCGCAGAGCATCGTTGACTGTATCGCTCACTAACGTATTCAGTGCCCGGAAATCTCCGGTCTTCATGGCTTCGGCGATGGTTTCTTTAAATTTTTCCCCAAGATGATTCTGCACTTCACTCATAATTAATATTTTCTCTGACTTTTCAGTTCCTCATAGAGCAGACAATAATTCTCGTAACGTGTCCGCGAGATCTCCCCTTCCGCCACGGCATCTTTCACGCCGCAGACCGGTTCTGAGATATGAGAACATCCTCCGAATCTGCAATATTTTTCAAACGGAACAAATTCGGGATAATATCCCGCCAGCTGCTCTTTTTCCAGTCCAAACAGTCCCAGGGAGCTGAACCCGGGAGTATCCAGAATGTAAGTATCCGGTGCAATGGAGATCAGTTCGGAATGCCTGGTGGTATGTTTTCCACGTTCGATCTTCTCACTGATGGAACCGGTCTCCATCACGATCCCCGACTGTAAACAGTTGACCAGCGAAGACTTGCCGACACCGCTGGGTCCCGCCACCGTGGTGGTCTTGCCCCGAAGCAGGTCTTTTAATCTGTCGATGCCTTCCTTTTCCCTGGCACTGACAGTAATGGTCTGAAATCCCGCCTGTTCATAGATGGAACGATAATCCTCTTTTTTCCCCTCTGCATCAATGTCCTGCTTGTTAAAACAGATGATGCAGGGAATGTCCTGTTGCTGCATCATGATCAGAAAACGATCCAGCAGATTAAAATTGGGCTGTGGCTTACAAATGGCGAAAATCACCAACGCCTGATCCACATTGGCTACCGCCGGGCGGATCAGTTCGCTGTGTCTGGGAAGCAGTTCTGTGATATTTCCCTTTTTCTGTGCTTCGTCTATGATATCCATTTCCACATCATCCCCTACGAGGGGTTTTCTGTGGTCCTTACGGAAGACACCTTTTGCCTTGCATTCATAGATTCCGTCCGCACTATGCAGAGCATCCCCTGCATGGACATAATAGAAGCCGGCAATTCCTTTTATAATCTTGCCCTTCATAGTTCCTGCCTTTGTCTTATTCCTTCACGAATTCCACTCTTCGGGTAAAGGTCTTGTTCTCTGTGGTGCCGGGAACAATAATGGTATTGCTGCCATCTGTATCCGTTGTAGGGGTTCCCTCCGTTGTCACCTGATAGGTCATGGTAAGCGTACCGCCGGAGGAGGCGATGCCGTTGATATTGGTTGCTACCGGGAAGGTGGTAACCTTCGTATCCATCAGCACAGTGCCGTCATCCGCCACCAGGGTGATACCGACTTCCATTCCCGATACATACTTGGGTGCCTCGGAAGTCGTCGGTGCCACAATGCTGACATTGCACTTATAGGTTACTTTCTGTGCGCCCTGGCTCACCTTAATATCAATGGAGGTTCCCTGATCCACATAGGAACCATGGGAATAGCTCTGATAGCAGATCATGCCCTCTCCCACTTCATCGCTGTAAATATGGGTCACACTGCCTACTGTCAGTCCGGCCTCGATTGCTTCCACCGTACCATCCTGCTCTGACAGTCCGATCAGGTTCGGCACGCGGATCTTCGTATCTTCCTTTCCCAGGCTTACGGTAACGGTGATCACACTGCCTTTCGGCGCCTTATTTCCATCTGCGGGAGTCTGGGCGATCACGCGTCCTGCTTCTATGGTGTCGGAATAATCCTCTGTCTTATTGACCAAAAAGCCCTTGCTTACCAGCTGTGTATTCGCCTCGTCAAAAGTAAGTCCCACCACATTCGGAACTTCTACGCCCTGGGTTCCGGCGCTTGCCGTAAGTGTTACCTTGCTGCCCTTGTCAATCTGGGCACCCACGCTGACGTCGGTACTGATCACCACACCTTCTGCCACGGAATCAGATTCCTCATATACAACTTCCGTCAGAATTCCCAGTCCGGTCAGTGTATTTCTCGCATCATCCACATTCATGCCCTTCACATCCGGCATGGCGACTTTCTCTGCCTCTTCTTTGGTTTCCTCCGTAGTGATGATCGGGCCGGAAGGATTATTGCCTTCGTTCTTTTTCCCGCCGAAGATCTTCACCGCCAGTACGATCAGTATAATACAGATCACCACTCCCGCAACGATTGCCAGAACCGTTGTCACGCGTTCCATCTTGGGATCGTAATCATAATCATCCTCTCCCTCTGCCTCTTCATCATTCTCATACATGGCTTCTGTATCGGAACGTAGGCGCATCGTCTCATCATGATCCTGTTCTTCATACTCCCGGCCACTCTGATACGGAACTTTTCTCTTGATCTGTGCCATATCTTCATCCGAGATCATTCGGGTGCCGCCTTCCATATCCGGATCCTTGTTCACGACAAAGTCCTCCTCCGGATTGATCAGGGACTGCTTCAGGTCTGCAATCAGTTCTGCCATGTTCTGATATCTGCGGTCCGGTGATTTCTGACAACACTTTAATACAATACTTGCAACGCTGGAAGGGATCTCCGGCACGAATTCCTTGGGAGAAGGCATTTCTTCCTGAATATGCTTGATGGCGATCGCTACCGTCGTCTCCCCATTGAAGGGGACTCTTCCCGTAAGCATTTCGAACATGGTGATGCCCAGTGAATAGATATCACTCTTCTCATCACTGTAACCGCCTCTGGCCTGTTCCGGAGACGTATAGTGTACACTTCCCATTACATTGGAAGTGATCGTATTGCTGGTCGCTGCCTTGGCAATACCGAAATCCGTGACTTTTACTTTGCCGTCTTTGGAAATAATGATATTCTGCGGTTTGATATCCCGGTGAATAATATGATTATTATGTGCTGCCTCAATGCCCATACTCACCTGGATGGCAATGCTTACTGCTTCCTTGTAAGACAGACGGGCCTTTTTCTCAATGTACTTTTTGAGGGTAATGCCCTCCACCAGTTCCATTACAATATAGTAGATTCCGTTTTCTTCCCCTACATCATAGACATTTACGATATTGGGATGCATCAGTCCTGCTGCCGCCTGGGCCTCAATACGGAATTTGGATACAAAATTAGCATTCTCGCTGAATTCCTGCTTCAATACCTTGATCGCCACATATCGGTTCAACTTATGACATTTTGCTTTATAGACATCTGACATACCGCCGGTTCCGATTTTCTCCAGAATCTCATAGCGATCGCCGATCATCATTCCTATTTTGATCATTATTGCTCTCCATTCTTATATAACCTAAGTAACTAAGAGTATTATCTGTCTTATGCGCACGGCTCAATAAGGATAACACTGATATTGTCTCTGCCGCCGTTTGCATTGGCTGCCTCTACCAGACGCTCTGCTTTCTCCACAAGATCTCTTGCACCACTGATGATCATGCGGATCTCTTCATCTTCCAGCATATTAGTCAGTCCGTCCGAACACATAAGGACAGTATCGCCTTCCCTGAGTTCTACGGTAAAAAAGTCCGGCTCTACATGATCCTCCGCACCTACCGCTCTGGTAATAATATTCTTGTCAGGATGATTTCTTGCATCCGCACGGTCTAATCCGCCCATGCGTATCATTTCCTCTACAAGAGAATGATCCCTCGTAATCTGCCGTATCTCACGATTCACCACATAAAGTCTGCTATCACCCACATTGGCCACCTGTAAAAATCTGCCCATGCAGGATGCCACCACAACCGTCGTTCCCATTCCTTCCAGCTTCTTGTCTTCGTCGGCTCTCCTGCGGATCACCTCATTGGCTTCCTCGATCGCTCTGCGGAAAATCAGCGTGGGATTTTTTTCAAAAGAACTCTGCATCTCAGCCAGCATGGTCTCTACTGTCACTTTGGATGCATAATCTCCCGCATTATGTCCGCCCATACCGTCCGCTACAATAAACACGTTGGGCAGATTTCCCACCGGTTCCTCAGAGGTATAGATATAGTCCTGATTTACTTTTCTTTTCCTTCCGATATCGGTTATGGAAAACGTCTTGAGCACGTCAATTTTCCTCCTGTGAGAGTCCGTCCGGGTTCTGCATCTCCTGTGTATGACGACGCCTTAACTGTCCGCAGGCTCCGTCAATATCCCGGCCCATCTCTCTTCTAATTGTAACATGTATCTTCTTACTTTCAAGTTTATTTTTAAACGCCTGAATATGCCCGGTATCCGACTGCACGAAGTCCCGCTCTTTAATCGGGTTTACCGGAATCAGGTTAATATGACAGCATAAAGGCTTTGCCAGAGCGATCAGCTCTTTGGCATCCTCTTCCGTATCGTTCACACCGCCTACCAGACTGTATTCAAAAGTGATCCGGCGCCCGGTCTGTTCAAAATAATACCTGCAGACTTCCATCAGTTCTTTGATGGAATACCTGTTGGCAATGGGCATCAGTTTTCTTCTTTTTTCATCTGTGGTTGCATGCAGTGACAATGCCAGGGTAATCTGCAGCTTCTCATCTGCCAGCTGTCGCATTCTCGGCACGATTCCGCAGGTGGACACCGTGACATTTCTCTGGCTGATGTTTAATCCATTCTCATCCGTCAGCAGATGCAGAAACTTTAGAATATTATCATAATTGTCCATGGGTTCTCCGGTTCCCATGACTACCACATTGGAGACCCGTTCCTGCGTCAGTCTCGTGATGGCATAGATCTGATCTAACATCTCCGAAGGCGTCAGGTTCCGCTCCAGTCCATCCAGGGTGGACGCACAGAATCTGCAGCCCATCCGACATCCCACCTGGGAAGAAATGCACACACTGTTGCCGTGTTTGTACTGCATCCACACGCTTTCCACCACATTGCCGTCAGACAGTTCAAATAAAAACTTTTTCGTTCCGTCGATCTTCGACTCCTGTATTCTGACAGGCTTTACACAGGTATATTCATACTTTTCCTTGCATTGTTCCCTGAATTTTGCGGAGAGATTGGTCATCTCGTCAAAGCTTCTCGCTAACTTCACATGCATCCACTCATACATCTGTTTTGCCCGGAAAGCTTTCTCTCCCATACTCTCCAGTTCGGTCTTCAGTTCCTCCAGATTCAGGGATTTGATATCTTTTTTACTATCCATGTCTTATATCTCACGTTCTTCTGCGCAGCCTTGCAAAGTAGAATCCGTCGGTCTCATCCGTTCCCGGCAGAAGTTGTCTCTCCTCCTCTAAAACGAACGGGAACTTTTCCGTGATCCATGCTGCCATGTTCTGATTCTCTTCTCTGTTGATAGTGCAGGTGCTGTACAACAACACGCCACCCGGCTTCACATACCGCCATCCGGCTTCCACGATCTGCCTCTGCAGTTCATGGATAGATTTAAGGCCTTCCGGAGTCACATGATATTTAATGTCTCTCTTTTTGCCCATGACGCCTAAACCCGAACAAGGGACATCCATCAGCACCACATCCGCAGATGCTTCCCTCTCTGCGTCATAAACCGTGGCATCATGCACTTCCACTTTCACATTGGTTCGGTGCATGCGCTCCAGATTCTCAAGGATCAAAGCCGTCTTATATTCTGACACATCGCGGGATAACACATGTCCCGTCTCTTTCGTATATTCTGCCGCCAGGATCGTCTTGCCTCCCGGTGCCGCACACAGATCCATAACAAAGTCTCCCGGCTTTATTTTTGCTGCTTTTACCGCCAGGGCAGAAGAAGCATCCTGTACAGTGAATTTTCCTTCGGCAAATCCGGGCAGCTCGCTGACGTTTTCCAGATTTTCCGCCAGATATACATAGGGAAGTTCCTTATGTGCGCTTAAGTGGACCCCTGTAGCCTCTATCTTTTTCTTAAGATCCTCACGGTCCGTTTCCGACAATTCCAGGCAAAAACGCAGAGATACCGGATGAATCTTAAGCAGTCCCATGAGAAGTGTTTCCGTTCCCTCCGTGCCGTATACCGGAAGCCACAGATTCACGATCCATTCCGGCATGGAATATTTTACGCTGAAATATTTTACAGGATCCGCAGGATCCGGCAGGGGCATTTTGTCCTTGCTGCGGGATATATTTCGCAGGACGGCATTGACAAACCCCTTCAGAGTACGAAAGCCGCGCTTTGCCGCAAGCTTGCAGGCTTCATTGCATACCGCACTGTCCGGCACCGCATCCATATACAGGATCTGATAGGTACTCATGCGGAGCAAACAACGGATCAGAGACTTCATCTTGCGGACCGGAACGGAAGAAAACCGGTTCAGATAATAATCCAGCTCCAGCTGTCTCTCTATGGTACCCTCTGTAACTCTCTTGATAAATGCCTTATCTCTGGGATCCAGGTAATCGTATTTATCCAGCACTGCTTTTATTAATTTATGGGAAAAATCCTGCCCCTTTTCCAGGTCCAGCAGGATCTCCACAATAATCTCTCTTGTATCGGTGGTTGCAGGCTTCCCCATGCTTAGTCTCTCCTTCTGCGGTTACCGCCATACAACAGGATCAGACGAAGCAGCTGTAATGCGGAGGATGCTGCTCCCGCTACATAGGTAAGGGCTGCCGCTGTCAGCACCTTTTTACCACCGCTTACTTCTTCACTGCCTAACAGTCCGTATTCCTCCACCTTCACGATTGCTCTGCGGGAGGCATTGAATTCCACAGGAAGTGTCACCAGCTGGAAGATCACGGTCAGGGCAAATGCCCAGATTCCCAGCTGGATCAATGTCTGGTTCCAGCTGAGCAGTACTCCTAAGAAAATCAGGGGAATACTTAAGTTGCTTCCGATGTTCACCACCGGTACCAATGCCGCACGAATACTCATAGGTGCATAGCCGTGGGCATGCTGGATCGCATGTCCGCACTCATGGGCAGCCACACTGACTGCGGTGACTGAGGTTCCGTTATAATTATTATATGACAGTCTTACGGTATCTGTCCGGGGATCGTAATGATCGCCGTCGTTTGCGTTCAGACACTCGATCTGTACGTTATACAAGCCTTCTCTATTGAGAAGATTCCGGGCAGCTTCCGCTCCCGTAATTCCTCTCATATTCCGGATCTTACTGTATTTTCGCATGGTGGAATTCACCAGCGCACTGGCCCCAAGGCATAACACCAGTCCGATCAATACCAGAAAATACGTGGGGTCAAAATAATAACCATATCCATAATAACCACCGTACATAGCAAAGTCTCCTTTCTAATTGCCTGGATTGTTTATCACTCCCCCAGGATCTCTCCAGGCTGTACCTTCACGCCTAACAGGAAATCATGGGCTGTCATACGTTTTTTGCCTTCCAGCTGCAATTCCATGACCTTCAGACCGCCTTCCGACGCTGCCACCTCAAAGGAATCCTTATTCACCGTAAGGATCGTTCCCGGGGCTTCCCTGTGAGCCGTCACCATGGGAATCGCCTTCCAGATCTTTAACTGTTTTCCGCGATAAAATGTGTAAGCACTGGGCCAGGGTGTCAGTCCTCTGATCAGTCTGTCCAGTTCGGCTGCCGTTTTGGTGAAGTCCAGTCTGCCCATTTCTTTGGTGATCAGTGCCGCATAGCAGGTCTTCGCATCGTCCTGTTTCTCCGGAGTCAGCTTTCCTGCTTCTAAGAGCGGCAATGCCTCGGTGATCGCTTCTCCGCCGAGCACCATAAGCTTGTCGTGCAATGTTTCAAAAGTATCTTCCGAAGTAATGGGAATCTTCTTCTGATACAACATATCTCCGGTGTCCAGTCCTGCATTCATCTGCATGATGGTCACACCGGTCTCCGTCTCCCCGTCGATGATCACTCTCTGGATCGGAGATGCCCCACGGTATTTCGGAAGCAGGGATGCGTGGATATTCAGGCATCCGTACTTCGGCAGATCCAGGATCTCCTGAGACAGGATCTGTCCGAAGGCTGCCACAATATAGACATCTGCGGGATATTTTTTCAATTCTTCCATAGCCTCGGGAGTCTTGATCCGACGAGGCTGGAATACCGGGATGCCGTGTTTTACAGCACATTCCTTCACCGGCGGAAACTGTAACTGCCCGCTTCTTCCCTTTGCCTTGTCCGGCTGGGTCACCACTGCGGTGATCTCATGTCCCTGTGCGATCAAAGCCTCCAGAGCTCCCACTGCGAAATCAGGGGTTCCCATAAATACGATCTGCATAGCTTATCTCCTTCCCGGAATACTTATTCTTCTTCCTCATCCTCATAGGTCATGTCCTGCAGAGGACCTTCCGCCTTCTCCACATAGAGATGTCCATCCAGGTGATCCAGTTCGTGGCAGATGGCTCTTGCCAATAATTCCGTACCCTCTACTTCGATGGGTTTCATATTGACATCCAAAGCTACCGCTTTCACATAATTGGGTCTGGTCACAATACCAAACTTCCCGGGAACACTTAAGCACCCTTCCTGTCCGGTCTGCTCTCCGCTGCTCTCCACGATCCGGGGATTAATAAGAATATACGGATCCTCTCCGGTGGTGTCGATCACCACAATTCTCTTAAGTATACCCACCTGGGGAGCTGCCAGTCCCACGCCGTTGGCGTCATACATGGTCTCTAACATGTCCTCGATCAATTCCTTCGTCCGGGGAGTCATCTCCTTGACTTCCTTACAGGTCTTGGTCAGTACTTCATCTCCATATTCACGAATATTTCTGATTGCCACAGTTATTACCTCCTATAACACGTTTACCGGGTCAAAATCGAATTGTATACTCAGCTGTCTTGGCTGCCACTGTCTCAAAGTCTCCTCCACACAGTCTTTTACCGCCACCAGCGTATCATACTCCGCATGCTTCGCATAGAACACATACCGGTAAATATCGTTGATTTTACTGATATTTGCAGGGGTCGGTCCCAATATCTGCAAAAAGTCCATATTAGACTTTACCACATCTGCCAGCCTCTGGGCAAGTTGTTTTACGTTTTCTTCCTCTTTGCCGTAGATCTGCACCGCCAGCATATGCGCTGCGGGAGGATATCCCGACAGCTCTCTGTACAGGATCTCCTCCTCATAAAAGCTCTTATAATCCTGAGCTGCCGCGCAGGTAATGGCATAATGATCCGGCTGGTAAGTCTGGATCACCGCTTCTCCCGGAAGTGCCCCTCTGCCTGCTCTGCCCACTGCCTGGGTCAGCAGCTGGAATGTCCTCTCTCCGGCACGGTAATCCGAGGCGTTTAAGGACAGATCTGCCGCCAGGATCCCCACCAGGGTCACCTTCGGGAAATCATGCCCCTTCACGATCATCTGGGTGCCGATGAGCACATCTGCCTCTCCATTCGCGAAAGCGGACAATATTTTCTCATAGCTGTCCTTCGTCCGCGTGGTATCCGCATCCATCCGCAGCGTCCGCACCCCCGGATACAGTTCTTTCAATTTATCTTCGATCTGCTGGGTACCTGCTTTGAATCCCAGAATATATTTCGATCCACACTTCGGGCATAGCTTTGGCATGGGCTGCATATAGCCGCAATAATGGCAGATCAGCCTTCCCCCTTTATGTTCCGAGAGGGAGACATCGCAGTGGGGGCATTTCATGACTTCACCGCAGGCACGACAGGATACGAATCCTGCATACCCTCTTCGATTTAAAAACAGGATGGTCTGCTGCCCCTTGCTTAGCCGGTCTGTCATCAGTTCCTGTAACTTCCTGCTGAAAATAGAACGGTTGCCCTCCTGCAGCTCCTGCCTGAGATCCACCGTGTGTACCGTGGGCAGTTCTCCGCCGGTCAGGCGTTTCGTCAGATGGAACAGCCTGTATTCTCCCTTTCCGGCGCGGTAATACGCCTCTAAGGAAGGGGTCGCCGATCCCAGTACTACGCTGGCTCCGTACAACTTCGCCACTTCCATTGCCGTCTCTCTGGCATGATATTTGGGAGTACTCTCACTTTTGTAACTGTTCTCCTGTTCCTCATCCATGACGATCAGGCCGAGATTGGGGAATGGGGTAAAAAGTGCGGATCTCGGACCTATGATCACATCGATCTCGCCTGCTTTTGCACGCTCGCACTGATCATATTTTTCTCCGGGAGACAATGTGGAATTCATCACACTGACCCGGTCACCGAATCTCTGATAGAACCTAAGCAGTGTCTGGTAGGTCAGGGCAATCTCCGGAATCAGCACGATCGCCTGGCGTCCTTTTTTGATCATCTCGCCGATGAGCTGCATATACACTTCCGTTTTGCCGCTGCCGGTGATGCCATGGATCAGATAGGTCTGCTGTTTCCCGGCATCGAAATCCGCAAGGACTTCCGTTATGATGTACTGCTGTTCCTCACTCAACGTATTATATGTCGTCTCTCCCGCCTGTACCTTCACGGGATTCCGGTAGCTCTCGGAGCTGACAAGTTTTGCCGCGCCCACTTTTACGATACTGTTTACCGTAGCGGCGCTGACGCCCAGTTTCCCGGTTACCCATTCATAGGGAATGCTCTCCTGCTCCGACAAAGTTTTTAACAATCTGGCCTTCGCCACCTGTTTTTTCCGTTCGCACTCTCCCAGGAGAGATACTATCTCTTCCCTGCTCATCAGGCGCACCAGCTGTCTGTGCTCCAGTTTCTTCACGGTCTGCTTCGCCGGCAGGACCGTCTTCAGTGCCTGGATCATGGTACAACCGTAATTGCGCCGGATCCAGGCAGCCAGTGCGATCATTTTGTCCTCCACACCGGTCTCTTTTTCCGGCAGTCCTGCAATCTCCTTGATCTTCTCCGGATCGAACTGACACTGATCCCCTATACTGACCACGTAACCTTTGATCAGACGGTTTCCATTGCCGAAAGGGATCATGACGCAGGCTCCCGGCTCCAATCTGTCCCGCAGTCTCTCCGGCACCCGATACTGAAATGTCTTATCCAGTTTTTCATGAGAGATATCTACAATGATATCCGCATATAATGTATGCAATCTGTTTTCCTCTCTGTTCACCGGGCGCCCGGAAAGCTGTCTTATAGACCCTGACCCGCTGCCGATCCGGGGATATGTCCCTCCATCAGGATATCCCGGATCAGATCCCGTTCATCCATGGGATGTTTCACGCCTTTGATCTCCTGGTAGTCTTCGTGCCCTTTTCCCGCCAGTACGATGATATCGCCGGGCTCTCCGTGTTCGATGGCATAAGTGATGGCTTCCTTGCGGTCGCAGATCTCCACATATTTTCCATCCGTCTTCGCCATACCGGTCTTGATATCATTGATAATATCCTGCGGCTCCTCAAACCGGGGATTATCAGAAGTAATGATCGTCAGATCCGCCAGCCTGCCGCTGACCTCTCCCATCTCGAAACGACGCTGTCTGGAACGATTGCCGCCGCAGCCAAACAGGCTGACCAGTCTGTGGGGTTCATACTCCCGCAGTGTGGTTAACAGACTTTCCAGTGCCATGGCGTTATGGGCATAGTCGATCAGCACAGTAAATTGGTCAGAAACCTTGATCATCTCTATACGACCTTTTACTTTTGCCTGTAACAGTGCCTTTTTGATAGCTTCCTCATCCACCTTAAAATGACGGCAGATGGCAATGGCTGCCAGTGCATTGTACACGCTGAATTTGCCGGGCATGGGTACTTCCACCGCAAAATTCATCAGACCGGTCACATGGAAGGTCACTCCCAGTTCTCCGGGCTTGTGCACCAGCTGCCGGTTCTCGGCCCGCAGCATGCAGTGCTCTCCCATGCCGAAGCTCTCCAGTGCACAGGTATGTCCCTCCGTCACTGCCTGCCAGTGTTCATCATCACCGTTAACGATTCCCACCTTGCACTGTTTGAACAACAATCCCTTGCAGTGCAGATATTCCTCAAAGCTTGCATGCTCATTTGGACCGATATGATCCGGCTCCAGATTTGTAAAAATGCCGTAATCGAATACAAATCCCTGGGTGCGGTGAAGCATCAGTGCCTGGGAAGATACTTCCATAACTACCGTATCCAGTCCGGCATCCACCATGCGGGCAAAATATTCCTGCAACAGGTAAGATTCCGGTGTGGTGTTATTTGCATGAATATGTTCGTCTCCGATGATCACCTCGATGGTTCCCACCAGTCCCACTTTATAGCCGGCATTCTCCAGAATGGATTTCACCAGGTAGGTGGTCGTGGTCTTGCCCTTGGTACCCGTGATACCGATGACTTTCAGCTTCTCCGCCGGATGACCGAACCAGGCTGCAGAGATAAATGCCATGGCATATCGGGTATCAGCCACCTTGATCACGGTTACATCCGCATCCGCAGGAAGCTCTATGTCCTTTTGTACCACCAGCACCCCGGCGCCCTGTGCAGCCACCTGTGCAGCAAAATCATGTCCGTCAAAATTGGCTCCGTTAATACAAATGAACAGACATCCCGGAATGACTTTACGGGAGTCATAGACTACAGCTGTGATCTCCCGCTCCGTTTTTCCGCATACCTGTTCATATTCCAGTTTATCCAAAAGTTCTATTAATTTTCTATTCATACAGGTGTCCACCTTTCTCTTCGAAATATCTCTTGATCCGTCCGAATTCATTGTATACTATGATATATTCTACTCTATTTTTCAAAAATGTACCACCTATATTTTCCCACTCTCTGGTTGTAAGAAAAAATGCCTGCATTTTCCTCCGCAGGCATCTTGCTGTTTTTCTTATTTTATGTACTATTTATATACTACCGCCATATTTCCGAATTGTTCTACCGTATATCCCATATCCACACAACTCTCTGTCTGTTTTGTCAGGTCAATGATATAAATTCCATCATTTCCTTCCAATGGCGTGTTGAAAACAAAATTGCCACATTGGCTAATATCCAAGAACGCGTCCGGATAATTGGTATATTCCACCGTCTCCATATATTCCGTCGGTGACAGGGTGCTAAAAGCCAGTATTTTGGGATACATTATTCCCTCACCTACATAGATTGTATCCCCATCGTCCGACAATTCCTGCGCACGGTAGACCGCGTTTTCTATACCATCCTGAAATATCCTGCCAATATCCTTTGCATATACTCCGAAATAAAATTTTTCAAAGAACAGAAAAAGAGCACATAAGGCAATCACTGCCACCTCTGTAATATATTTCAAATCCCTCCGAAGCAAATTCAACGTGCGACAGATACCTACTGCCATAAATATAATAATACTTATATGAATACAGTTAATCCTGTTTACATTTACGTCAATCAATGTTCCCAGCGCAAACGCAGTCAGGAACTGAATTCCTATTAGTACATATCCATCATAAATCCGGTTCTTGAGGCTCCTGTAAACGCTCCTTATACAATAAAGTAATCCTATCACGGCAAATATCAGAAAATACTTGTAATACAATCCAAACTTATCTGTACTGTTCCAACAGTAACCATCATTTTCTGTAACCAGTATAGATACCATATTCTCGAGTTTCTCGCCAAGCTCCGTCAAGGTAATCTCGCTATCACGCATTACTACAAGTTTTGGAACCGAAAAACATGGTGTGACAATCTCCGCTATTACTCCCTTATTTACCAGCAAAAACAAAATTGCAGGTATCGCCAGTATTCCTAAAATCATCCCCGCTGAAATCGTCCATTTTGTTATTTGGGCTTTTTTCACATATAGTAGATATGCCGCCTGAAATAACACAATAAAGGGAACGATAGGCCATATCGTTGCATAACAATATAAGCTCATCCCATAAAAAAGCGCAGATAAAAGATAATATTTTTCACTTTTCATTCCCTGTATGAAGAACAAAAGTCCGAAAATCAAAAATCCCGGTGCCAGATTACTTTCCAGTCCCCATCTTGACATCATAATGTGCCAGGGATTGATAGCCAGCAGAAACATTGCCCACAGTGCAACTTCTTCATCTATGGTCTCTTTTACTATTTTTTCTACCGCCATAAGAGTAGTGATCCCTACGATCAGCTGCGGAAGCCGAAACACCCATGTATGCTGACCAAAAATCGCAATAGCCGGAATCATCAGTATGGTATTCCATACGTTCATACCGCTTCCCCATGCCGTCAGATACATCGGCCAGTGGTATCCAAAAGAATCTACCCCAAAGTGTAATAAAGACCATGCTTCTCTCGCAGCAAATGCTTCGTCCTGATTGATTCCCCCGGGAGTAATTCCAAACCGAAAAATTCTGGTTATAATACCAATTAGCAAAATCAGAAGATATATTGTTTTTCTCTTATTCCATTTCCATCTGTATTTTTTCCCAATTTTGGTCATGGCCCGAGTCCTCACATATTTGCGACTTTTTTGTTCCACTACCATATTACACTAAGAAGTTCCTCTTGTAAATCATAGTAGTTCTCTCCGAATCTCCCTTTTCTCAATTTTCCGTCACACAATCCGCATCGGTAGCCTGTGTTCGATTAAAGTTCTGTACAAATCCGATCAACTGACCGGACAGCAAAACGGTGAAGAGGGAATAGCCGATCCGTCTCACCGGGATATAGCTCAAGGACATGACCAGCACGATCAGATCCGACAGCAGATAGACCCACTGGATCTTCCAGCCGGTGGCATGGGAAATACTCATGGCCAGGGCATCGTCTCCACTGGGGGCTCCGCCGACGCGCACGCACAGTCCGGCACCCACACCAACAAACAGTGCACCCACCAGGGCTGCCACAAGGGGCATGTCCGCCAGTCCGGGCCACAGGTGCGGGAATTGTTCGCATATCTTATACATACCGGAAAATCCCACCGTAGCCAGTGCGGAATAAGCGATGAATTCCTTACCCAGCAGCTTCCATCCCAGCACATAGCATAACACGTTCATAATACCTCCGGTTAACGCCGGAGAAATGCCGGTCCAATGCTCCAGTAACAGGGTTGCCCCCAGTACACCACCCTCGGTAACACCGGAGATGGAGTGTACATGATATAATCCAAATGCCAGAATAAAACTTCCCAATAAGGTTATGACACAATTTTTTAATGTGATGTTTTTCAACGCTTCTTTCCATTCGTGAATCTGTGATTTCATTTTGTTCATTTTGTAATTTCTGTTCTTTCTATAAATTTATATTCGTATCTTTATGATGTCCCGCCTTTGATGCCTACGAATTGTTCCGTGCTTCGCACTCTCACAATTCTACCCTCTATTCGCATATCGTGGGACTATCATCCCACTTTTATGCTCATATCGGGGCGGGTCCTAAGGTCCTTCACCCACTTATGAGCAAGCTCATGTGGGCTTAGACCTTGTGACCATGGCATCATTCTTACATTATACCACCGGATATCAGTCTGTCGTCAAGTCTTATCGGAGAATCGAAAAACCCCAGGCTGTTATACCTGGGGTTTTTCGATTTCTTATGAGGGGGGGAGATAGTGAGTTCATCAACTATCTAAAATACATATTACAGAAAAAATATGTACAGAATGTGTACGAATTCTAATTTAATTCTAAAATGAATCTTGAGGTTTTATAAACTCTGAAAAGTCCTACCGGACACCAAAAAGCCTCAGGCATCGTACCTGAGGCTTTCCGGTTTCTTATGAGGGGGGGAGATAGTGAGTTCATCAACTATCTGAAATACATATTACAGAGAAAATGTGTCTATTTTGTGTTCAAAAAATAAAAAAATATGAATGTGATTCTGATCAGTTACGAAACTATCAGCAATAGTTCTGCATGATATACTGCACTTCTGTCCTGCCCTTATAAGTATTCTGACTAACCTGATATACTACAGACAAAGGAAAATTCCCTCTTCCGGCATAAATGGTTTCTTCACTTCCGATACCATATTTTTCATTTAAGAAAGCTCCCAGCCTCTCCAGATCCCCGAAAAATACCACCGTCTGTATTGCACCTTCCGGTGTCTTCACCCGGAATCTGGCACAGGTCTTGTTGGCACCCATTTTAAATCCTGCCTGGAAGATCAGATCCTTCTGTGCAAAAAGGGGCTTCGGATTCCCTGTTCCGAAAGGTTCTAATAACGCCAGTTCTCCTGCCAAAGCATCGTCTGCATAGCCCATGGGCATCGCTACATCGATATGTACCCGGGGAATAAAATCATCTTCTGTCAGCGTGCACTTTTCATTCAGAGCAGTGCGAAGCGACTCGATATCTTCCTCCCGCATGGAAAGTCCTGCCGCCAGCTTATGTCCGCCATACTTGGTAAAAAACTGTTTTACCTGGGTCATGGCATCATACATATGGTATGCTTCGATAGAACGCCCGGATCCCTTCACACCATCTTCGCCTTTGGTAAGGATAAATACCGGATGATGATATTTTTCCCTGACTTTTCCGGCAATGATTCCGGCAATGCTCTCATGGACCTCCGGAAGATAGATCACCATGACCTTATCTTCTGTCATATGATGTTCCAAAATATACTCATCCGCTCTTTGAATCCCTTGCACCGTCAGGTTCTTGCGACTTTCGTTTAAATCTTTCAATTCTCTCGCCGCTGTCATGGCATCCGCTCTGGTAAAACTCTGCAAAAGCTCCAGCGCCCTTTTCGCAGTATCCAGTCTGCCCGTAGCATTCAGGCAGGGTCCCAGTACGAATCCCAGATGGTAGGCACTCAACCGGTCCGGCGCGATGTCATTCACCTCCATCAGAGCTTTCAGCCCCTCGTTATATCCCTTTTGGATCCGTTTCAGTCCTTCTTTGACCAGAATACGGTTCTCATCCTTTAACTCCATAACATCGCATACCGTGGAAAGTGCCGCGAATTCCAACAGCTCATCCTGAATATTTATAAGACCCGGATTTCCGGTCTTCTCCGTGATTGCCTGGATCACCTTCAGTGCCACAACGCCGCCGCAGATACCTTGAAACGGATAAGAGCAATCACTGCGCTTGGGATCCACCACCGCCAGTGCCGGGGGCAACTGTTCCTTACGTTCTCCGTTTTCTTCTATGTAAGGAACCTCATGATGATCCGTAACGATCACACGCATGCCAAGGGAATTTGCCAGCTCGATCTGTGGTGCCGCGGCAATTCCGTTATCACAGGTGACGATCATGCCAACGCCTTCCCGCTTCGCCTCTTCGATGAGATGCTCGTTCAATCCATAACCGTCATGAATCCTGTGTGGGATTGCCGTATCCACCTGTGCACCAAGCATCTGAAATCCTTTGGTCAGGATGTAGGAAGAGCAGATTCCGTCCACATCATAATCTCCGATGACCCGGATATGTAGACCTTCCTTTACCGCTTTCAGAATCTCCTCCACTGCCCTGTCCATATCCTTAAGCAGCCAGGGAGAGTAGCAGTCCTCCAGTTTTCCATAGAGGAACTTCTGAATCTGGCTCTCTTCCGTCAGATCACGGTTTCTAAGGATCCTCGCTGTCACCGGACTGATATGAAATTCCTTCGCCCATTTATCGAAATCTGCCTTCTTTGCAGCCACATACCATTTTTCCATGCAGGTTCCCACTTTCGTAATTGTTTTTCCCTGAGACTCACTCCTTAGGTATTATAGCATAAAAAAGGCTTGTGCATCTCCTTTTTTATGTATCAGGTAGATTCCCGGATGATCAAGGTTGGGAATGTGATATGGGACTGCACATAGAGATTCGGTCTTTTTATTTTTTGCAGAATATACTTCCCGGCCTGCACCCCCATATCGTAGACATCGATGTTCACGACAGAGAGCATGGGCTTCAGTATCTGAGAAAACGGGAAGTCATCAAAGGTAATCACCTTCATCTCCTCCGGGATCAGGATTCCTCTGTCATGCAGGGCATTCACACAACCGTAGGCGATATAGTTGTCCGCACACACTAACGCATCCGGACGTCTTCTGTTCTCCAGGATCTGCATGGTCATCCGGTAACCGCTGTCACAGACGGATTCTCCTTTTTTCACATATTCTCTGGGCAGTAACACATCATGCTCTTTAAGTACTGTCAGAACTCCGTCCAGACGTCTCGCTGAGATCTGGTCCTCCGGCTTGCCTCCGATAAAAGCCACCGACTGACAGCCCCGCTCCAGCAGATGCTTCGCCGCAAGTTCTCCCGCCAGCCGGTTATCGATATCGAGCCAGCAGAAATGGCTGTTAAAATTTGGATTACCGATCACAATATGAGGGATCTCATGGGTAAACAGCAGTTCATCCAGTGCCTGGGAAATCACTGACGCATGGATCACAAACCCGTCTGCCTGCTTGGTATCCGCTGCATTCCGGATAAATTCCGCACAGTCTCCCGCTGCTATATTCCTGACTACAAGCGTATAGTCCTTCTGTGCCAGCACTTCCTCCAACCCACACAAGATCTCAAACATCTGTGGATTGGCAAACCCGGTTCCTTTTCCCAACTCTGCCACAAATATAATGGTTCGTGCAGACTGCCTGGCGAAATTTTTCGCCCGCAGATTCGGATGATAATCCAGCTCCTCCATAGCTTTTCGTACTTTATCTGCCGTCTCCTGCGAGATCGAATAAGAGCCGTTCATCACTTTCGATACGGTTGCCGTAGAAGTTCCCGCCAGTTTTGCCACATCCTTAATGGTTGCTCCCATCGTTCACCCTCCTCGTGCGATTTTCTCTGAGAATATTTTAATCCCTTGCCCGGATCAGTGCAAATCCTTTTGCTGCCAACTGTCCTTCCTTAAGACCTTCCTGCCAGAGAATCTCTCCGCCCAGCAGTTCTTCAGGAAGAGGGACGTTTTCCTCTTCCATATTCAGGAAAATACGGATACTTTCTCTACTGCCATCTTCTTCCTCAAGATATCTTTCATAGCCATACACTCTGCTGCCCGGTTCCGCCAGCAGGGTACGGTACTCTCCTCTCCGCAGGACAGCCTCCTTTTTGCGCAGAGCAATTGCCTTCTGATATAGCAAAAACAAAGGACTGCTTTCATCCAGTGTATCCCAGGGCATGGGCTGTCTGTATTCCTCCTCCAGGATACCGGTCAGTCCCACCTCATCCCCATAGAATACAGAGGGCATTCCGGGGAAAGTCATCTGAAAGATCACCGCCAGGCGGAAGCTTTCTTCATCCCGGCACAACGAGCGGAACCGGCTGACATCATGGCTGTCCAAAAGGTTTAGCTGTGCATAGACTGTCTGCTTACGGTAGCGCATACGCATATCCGTCATGCGGCTGTCAAACTCCCTGGCATCTGCTGTCTGTTCCCCAAAAAATCTCCGGCAGTGCTTACGGAAATCATAATTCATCGTAGAATCAAACATGGTTCCATCCAGCCAGTGTGCCGCACTCTCCCATACTTCTCCGATGAGAATAGCATTGGGATCCACACTTTTTACGCTCTCTCTGAATTTTCTCCAGAAGCCGTCATTGATCTCACTTGCCACATCCAGCCGCCACCCGTCGATATGGAATTTTTCCACCCAGTAGCGCCCCACTTTGCAGAAATATTCTGCGGTCTCCGGATTTGCCAGATTTAGTTTCGGCATCATCCGTTCATAGCCAAAACATTCATATCCCGGATATTCCTCCGGATCCTCCGGTCGCATCACCGGATAGGTAAGTCCGTAGAACCAGTCTCTGTAAGCTGACTGTTCTCCTTTTTTCACCACATCATCAAAGGCGAAAAAATACCAGCCGCAATGGTTGAACACACCGTCAATGATTACTTTCAGTCCGTTCGCATGAAACACATCGATCAGCCGATGAAAATCATCATCGGTTCCAAAGCAGGGATCAATGTGAAAATAATCTAACAGATCGTACTTATGATATTCTCCGGCGACAAAGATCGGATTGATATAAACAGCGTTCACGCCCAGGTTCTTCAGGTATTCCACGTTCTCGCAGATCCCACGGATCGTACCGCCGAGTTTCCCCCTCGTCGCTACACCGCCCCATTCCTTCTCCTCTCCTCTGCCGCAAAGATACCGGTACTCAGTGGCAAAGCTGTCGGGAAAAATATTATAGATGATCGTATCCTGTGCCCATTCGGGAGGTGCAACAATATCTGCGCGGTGATTGAACGGCAGCTGATAATATTCCGAGCGGTCATCCACGGTATGATCCGTGAATCGTTCTCCGTAGTACAACACCTCTTCCCTGCCATCGGACAATGTGAAATAATAGCAAAGTCTTTTATAGGGATGCTCCAGCATAGTCTCCCAGTAATCGAATTCTTCCGTCTGCGCCACCACTGCCATCTTCTGTTCTGTAAAAAGCACCGGTGTCAGGCGACAGGCTCTGTCTCCGTAATGGAGAATGCATTCTGTCAGATCCCCTCTGCCTGCCCGCAGACGGATCACAATATGCTCTTCATCTGTCCCGTATGCATACTGGGACATGGGTATATGTAATACTGCACTTCGGTTCATACTTCCTCTTTCTGCGGTCTATCCCTTCACTCCACCGGAGGTCAGACCCTCTGTCATGTTCTTTTGCAATGCGAAAAATACGATCAGGATCGGCAGAGACACGATCAGGGATGCTGCCGAGAAAATCGGCCAGCTTCCGCTCATCTCCGTCGCCTGCAGCGAATATAAGCCCGCCGCCAGTGTATAAGTATCGGATCCCGTCATGAAATTGATGGCGAAAATATACTCGTTCCATACATAGACGAGAACCATCATAGCCGTTACCGCAATGGTAGGCTTAGCAAGCGGCAGTACGATCTTTGTCACCTGTTCTAACTGTGTGGCTCCATCGATCATGGCTGCCTCCTCGATCTCCACCGGAATCGTGTCAAAATATCCCTTCATATTCCATAGTGCAAACACTGCCATCGTACCGGTATACACAATGACCAGACCGGTTCTGGTATTGATCAGCCCCATAGGACTAAGCAGCTTATACAGGGCCGTCATGGACAAAAGGGACGGAAATGCATAAAGTAAAATCAACAGCTTCAAAATCGCCTTTCTGCCGGGAAATCGTTTCCGGGAAAAAGCATACGCCGCAGGGATTCCGGTCCCCAGCGAGATCACCAGTGTGGTCACCGCCAGGATCAGACTGTTCTTCAGCCACAAAAGCACCGGTTTCTCGGTAAAAACTGCCTTATAGTTCTGCAAAGTCATATGCTTTGGCAAAAAGGAAAAGTCAGATCCCAACAGGCTGTTCTCCGCATTCAGCGACACGGAAAACGCATATAATACCGGCACCAGCACGAAAAAGCATACCAGGATGAAAAACACATTTACCGCTATAAGTACCAGCACATGTTTCGTCTTTTTACTCATCTGCTCTCCTCCTTTCTGCCGTTTGTCACCAGAGAAAACACTAACAGCATTCCGAAGATCAGAATGGAAATCGCCGAACTATAGCCATAATTGTTCGTAATAAATGCCTTCTCATATGCGTAAGTCAAAATGGTATGAATATTTGCACCGGTCTTGGATCCCACCTGCTGGGTCAGCAGATAGATGACATCGAACTGTTTAAAAGTCGTAAATGTCGTGATCATAACCGACGGTGCTATAATGGAGCGGATCATCGGAATCGTAATATATCTCGTCCGCTCCAGCCAGGTGGCGCCGTCTAGCAGCGCACTTTCGTAAAAACTCCGGTCCACGCTCTGCAGCGCCCCGTCAATGATAGTGATCATAAAGGGTAACGCCAGCCAGAGGTTCACTGTCGTACAGCTGATGAATGCGATCACGTCACTTCCAAGCCATCTCACCGGTTCCATTCCCAGTCTGATCATCCATTGATTCAACAGACCGAACTGGGAATTGAACATTCCTGTCTTCCACAGCAGGATGGATACATACCCCGGCATGGCCCAGGGGAAGATCAACAGGGTACGATAGACATTCCGCAGTCTCAATCCCTTGATATTGAGAAGTGTCGCCATGATAAAAGCGATCACCAGCTGCAGCACCATATTTACCACGGTCCACAATATCGTCACAAGCAGTGCTGTCAGGAAACCATTATCAAATACCAGCAAGGCATCCTTATAATTCTCCAGTCCGATGAACTCATAATTATTCCAGTGATAAATATTCATATTGGTCATGGAGATATATCCGGTATAGAGGATCGGGAAGATTACGATCAACAGGATCAATACTAAGGACGGCAGTGACCAGCTGTAGGCAAACAGTGTCTCTCTTCTTTTTTTATTCTGTTGTCTGTTCCCATGAGCATTTTTATTTCTTGCCATATTTATTCGTTCCACTTCCTTTTGCCTGATTATGCCTGATTACGCAGCGTCACTTATTTCATGGATTCGATCAGCTGCAAAGCTTCCTTCTGTGCTTTCTCCGCACTTTCCGCCACATCATTGCCCGCCATGTTGACATCCGTCAGCAGTCCGCTGGCTACAGTCCACATCACATCCATCTCCGGCAGATTCGGCATGGGCACCGCATTTTCCGCAGTCTCCTTCATAGCCATGACCACTTCATCACCGCTTACTTCTTCATAACTGTAACAATTTTCTCTGGCAGGAGCACAGCCACTGGCCTGTGCCAGCGCAATACCCACCTCGTCCTTCATCAGTACCCGCAGTACCTGCTCTACCGCATCCTTTTTATTCTCTGCTGCATTTTTCAGCACCTGGACACCCTGTACTCCCATATAGGGGGCGATTGGTTTTCCGGTCTCATCGATCACAGGCATAGAGGCGATTCCCACGTCCATTCCGCTTTCTCTTACTGTCGGGATCAGCCAGGGACCGGCTATGGTTGCATGCGCCATTCCTTCTTTGAACAGAGTATTCACTGTGGCGTACTCGGTTTCCCCCGGCATGAGATCCACGAACTTTTTATGATAGGCCAGGGCTTCCTCTGTCTCCGGCAGATTTAATCCCGGCTCTCCGGCGTCATTCAGGATATAGCCTCCGAATCCATTGATCCAGCCTGCCGCATAATAAGGGGTACTATGCTGTTCCACGAATCCGTAATGCCCTCCACGGGTATTCTCCTGCATATAAGCATACAGTTCCTCTGTGGTAGCCGGCACTTCCTCATCTTTCATGTAGAGACGGTTATACATAAAAAGTAAGGTCTCATAATAGATAGGAAGCTGATAGACCGTTCCCTTATAAGTCGCCGCTTCGATCGTGTTATCCATATAGGCATCCAGTTCCTCTGCCGGAATGATATCCGTGATAGGCGACAGAATACCCATTTCTGCATAGACACCTATCTTATCATGAGCAAAAAAGTACATATCCGGAGCTGCCTTAGGATCATTTCCCACCATTTTGAGAGCTTCTGTCAGATCACTCTTTTTCTCCAGTACTACGTGGATCTGCGGCTCTAATTGGGCAAATTCCTCTTCCAGAACCTGCGTTACCGCATCTTCCTTGTCATGCCAGATGGTGATCGTAACCTCTCCGTCCGTCTTTTCGCCCTGCGATGTCTGCTCCACCGTCTGGCTGCCACAGCCGGTCAGGCTGCCAATGGTCAGTCCTGCTGTCACGATCCATGCCCATGCTCTGTTCCGGATTCTTTTCTGATTTTTATTCTTCATATCCTGCACTCCTTTGATATGTACTTTCCTGCTGCTTGTTTTTATATCTTATTTCTGTGACTTTTTCTTTGAGACTGTTACTGCTGCGCCGCCTGCTGCCGCCACTACCAGCACGCCGATCACGATGGGTACGACCGGAGTGGATTTCTCTGTATTCTCCGCTGCTTCGATTGTCGCTTCCACAGCTTCCGCAGGCTCTTGTGTTGCCACAGTTTCGGTTGTCTCTTCCAGCGCGATTTCTTCATAAGATACGGTGTAATCCTCCGGACCGTTTATCGTAAGCCAGATATCCTTACCGGTCTCTACGGAAATATCCGTCGTCTGTACACTTCCCTCATTCCCATTGACGATTATGGAATTCACCCAGCCGGGAACCTCCTTTACCAGCCAGCCGCCTTCGCCTTCCTCTAATGCCTCTCCGGGCCATGCTGCAAATGCGTTAGTGCCGTCCGGTGCCGACCATGCCCACAGACAGGGACCGTTCCAGTCTGCGGGAGCAGATACATGGATCGTCACATTGGGGATTTCTGCCTGATCTGGGTTCTTATAACTGAAATCGTAGCTGCCGTCGGCTGCTACCGTTACCCAAAGCTCTGCGGGATCAATGGAGATATCTTCTGTCTGTACAGTTCCTTCGTTCGCATTGACAATGATGGAATTGACCCATACCGGAACCTTGATGCTGTACCAGCCATCTTCGCCTGCTTTCATCTCTTCCCCGGGCCATGCCGCAAAGGCATTGGTGCCATCCGGTGCCGACCACGCCCACAGGCAGGGGGTATCCCACGAATCATCTACTTTTGCATGTACCACAAATTTCTCTACGTAAGCCGGTGCCTCTCCGGTAGTCCTGCTCTCATAAGAGATCTCTACGGTGTCCGCTGCACTCACCGTGATCCATGCTGCATTGGTATCCAGGATCTGCTCTTCGGTCTGCACGTTACCCTCATTGGCATTGATGATCACATGATTTGCCCATGCAGGAAGCCAGATATAATACCAGCCGTCATTAGCTGCATCTGCTTCCATCTCCTCTCCGGGCCATGCGGTAAACGCATTATTGCCATCACTGTCCCATGCCCAGACGCAAGGGTTCTCCCAATCCTCCGGCACCTGCACATAAAGCGCATTTCTCTCTTCTGTATTCTGTGTTGTTTCTGCATTTACCGTCATCGGCAGAATCCCGATCACCAGCAGAAGCATCATCAGAAATGATCCACAACGTCTTATCAGCTTACTCATAATATCCTCTCTTTCCGATTTCTACTTGTCTGTGTTATATTTTCTGTAACCTTTCTGTCGTATCAACCGTTTTAAAAAGTGCACTTTCCCTTGGGTTATTTTGATTATAACGTTGCTGTTTCCGGATGGTCAATTTGATTTTGGGTAATCGTTTTCCTCTCTTTCTGTGCTTTTTATACAGTTTTGTCTTGTTGTTTTTAGGTGTTTTTTACAACAGATTTTATGGTTTCCTTTGTTTTCCTAAATATTTGTGAAACTTTCACGAAAAAGTTTCCCATATAATAAAACCATCAAGATCGTTTTGAATTATAACTGTTGATAATAATGGATACGGCAAAAGCATCATATAATTTGACTGATGATTTTGCCGCCAAAGACGTTAAGATTGAAGCTTTAAAACTCATAAAAATATTTCATATGATCACTCTTTCTGCTTTTGTAAAAAATCCTCCTTTCTCATAAACAAAAATTTGTTTGCTTCTCGGATTTTCATATTTTTTATATCACGGATTACTTCCCAGTACTCTGTTTTTTCTCTTGGTATATAACAATTATCGATTTGTTCACGAAAAGCATACTTGGGCCATTCCTTACAACGATGTAATATAAAATTCTCCCAATGATTTATTTTAATAGTATTTCGTTCTACAACACCTTCTCTTTCCCATATTTCATATTTTAATGTTGCCATAGCATCCCTTAATTCCTGTGTTTTTTTAATCTTGTATTCCTTATCACCTCTTTGTTTTATTTCTATAATATCCCCTGAGTTCACCACAAACTTTTTCTTTTCTTCATATTGTTCTACTGATACCGGCAAAATAACTGCTCCCGTCCCCATTGCAATATCTACAGTTCCCAACTGAATATCATAAACAATTTCATTTGGTGAAAGATTCCAGGTTCCTTCCGGAAAAATCATAATATTCCCACCTTGTTTTGCTATCTTTACCATGATGTTTCTTGAATTTTTCCTATCTTCTTTATCCAATACATCTATATAAACAACTCCATTCATCCATAAAAAAAGCCAGAAAACGTTCCCTTTGTATGTACAAAATCTGCTGCTAAAACAAAACTTTGCTGCGTAATTATCTCCGACACGATTTCAAAATCCAACTTTCCAATATGTGAAACAGCATATATTACGGGTCTATTTGAAACCACTCTCGGCTTATTTATTATCTCTATGTTATATCCATGACTTTTACGACTAATCATAAGCATGACATGCAAAAGTGGATGAATCATTTTTCTAAGTTTCATAGGGATATATGAATTTTTTATAAGACATCTTTTCTTCCTCTGCTTATATTTTTCAAATTCTTTCCTTTTTTCCAATTCTGATTCATCCATTTTCTATTGTCTCTCCTCTGTATCTGTAATGTTCTTTTATTATTTCCGATACTACCTCAATATCAAATTTACCTATATGTGTAACACAAAATATTTTAGGTCTGTCTGTTGGAATACTATTATTTTCAAGTAGTTTTATTTGGAAACCGGCTCTTTTATTTTTTATGTGTATTAGTAATAACAGCAATGGATGTAATTTCAATCTCTGCCCATGCCTTAGGTTATTTGCAAATGTTTTTTCATATTTTCCCCTTGCATAAAAATAATTATCTCTATCCGTTAAATCTATTTTTTCATGATTGTCCTCTGAGTTTTGTCATTATTCTATCTTTTTTAAAATAGTTATTTAAGATATACGCTATCTTTTCATTCTGTAATATTCATAATCTTTTTTCCCCGCTTTTGTCCTGGCTATTCCCTCCTCTATTTCGTACCGTATCGGCTGAGCAAATTTTTCCAAACTTTTGCATTTATTTTCTACGCTTTCAATAACCTTCTGTTCGTTCACTCCCATATTTTCACTAATTGCAATATATGCAACCGGTCTCGGTGTAGCACCGGTATCAGAAGGGACAACAATACAGTCTCTTATGAAATTGCAGGACATGATTACATCTTCCACTGTACCGGCATAGACCTTTACAAAATTGCCTGCGCCATCGTCCGTAATAAAATACTCTCGAACCCGCCCCCCTAATTTTATAAGCCTCCGCTTTCTTCCATGTACTGACCCATAGGTATCTGATATAAACCATTTTTTTCCTGTTTCATCCTGAACAAAACATTTTTGTGTCTGCTCTGTATTATTGTAATAGCCATCCGTAATAGTCGGACCTGTAAAGCATAGAATCCCCTCTTCATCTAACGGTAGCTTTTCCCTCGTCTTCGGATGAATAGCTTTTGCTTCCATCCCATTCATTAATAAAAAATAATCACAAAGGCCAAATTTTAAAGCCGTTGCACTTCCTAATTCTCCAAATCCAAATCCGTCTATCAAAAGCGGCCTGCAATCATGTTCTGATAAAAATCTCAGTAGCTCTATTTTTTCATTTTTTAAATATTGCTCACCTCCAGAAATAACCGAATTCAGAAAATTATATCTCTTCCGCTGTAAAGTATTGTTTTGTCCTGTCACCATCCATAGTTTATAAAAATTAGGAATTGCCTGAATCCGATTTGGCTTTTCCTCCATTAATTTCCCAAAATCGATACTCTTGTCCTCTTTATGTGCGGGCATAATCAATGTTTTCCCCATCATTAAAACCATAACTGTACAATTAATATTAGCATATGGATATTCCTGGGATACCACACCTATCACTCGCTCACCATCACATATAGCAACGTTGGTTGTATTGCAGACCACTTCCATCATATTCATATACGTTCTGTTCGGGATAACTATAGGTTTAGACTCACCACTGGATCCACTGGTATAGAGAATCGAAGCCGGATCTTTTACAAAAACCTCTTCCTCAAATGAATCATTGTATTCTTTTCCTTTTTCTACTATCTCCCTATATGTTATAAATTGAACCTCCGGGTATTCTCTCTCCATTTTGTGCTTACTAATCTCTTCACGTTCTGACATCAATATTACTGTTTTAACTTTCGTGTTCTTAACAATTCTTAACAGAACCTCTAAATTGTCATTATCAATAAGCACAACCGTTGATGAAAAATTATTAATATTATATTTCATCTTATCTGCCTGACTTCCGTTAAAAACTCTGCCACTTATAATTCCCAACCTATTAAGTGCAAAAAAGGAGATTATTCCTTCTATAGAACTTGCAGCACAAACAGAGAATATTTCTCCCTTCTGATAATCTACATGCGCATGCAAATAATTTGCAAATGCTTCTATCTCTGTCCACAGTTCCTTATACGTTATAGTTCTATCCTGCACAACAGCAACCCGGTCCATCAGTTCCGGATAACTTTGTAATAAAGCTTTCATGCCTTGGTAGGGATTTTCATAGTTGCTTAAAAGTTCTCCTGTTTCATCTGCTTTTATAATTCTTCTATGTGTTGTTAAATTTTTATACAATAAAATATAAGTCAATATATTGCTTCCCAACTTTGTATTTAGTATATTGATACCCTTTTTCATTAGTTTTTCACTTTCGCTCTTTCCTAACAGTTTTCCTTATCTATACCCTATTTCTCCAATATTCCCGGAACAAATTCTCCATTTTTATTTACAAAATACTCATTTTCCTTATCTACTAAAAACTGTGATTCCCACCGGGAATTATATTTAAAGCCAATTGCCTTAAATTTTTTCAAATATAAATGATTTAAATACACATCTTTATTGATTTCCGATATACTATTTCTGTTAATTCCCAATTCTTCCCATAAGTTCTTTCTCATGGCTATCATAGATTGCATAACCTTTTCTGTTTGCTCATATATGCTCTCTCCAATAGCCGTGTAAATCGGTTTTCCAAATTGTACAATACATTTTGTATATAGTTCTCCTTCCTTATTGCATTTAGTAGGGATTTCCACATACTCATAGATAACGGGAACAATAGGTTTTTCCGTAATTAAGCTTATTTGTACCGCCCCGGTTTTTACTTTCAACATAGGCCGTATCGGATGTAAGTTCCAGGTTCCTTCCCCAAATATTATGCCATCCTTGCCAGCCAAAATTTTACTGCAGAAATTCAAAATTCCTTTTTCTGTAGATTTCTTATCATCTCTATCTATAAATGTTACATCACCCATCTTAAATGCAAAATATGCCAATGTATTAAGACCATCTCTGGCCCCCAAAGGAGTTATCTTTCTCTTTATCTTTGAAAAAACCTCTTTGGTAACAAAATAATCATGTGAATTTGAATGATTTGCCACAAACAATGCATTACCTGACGGTATGTTTTCAATACCCCTTATATCTATTTTGAACTTACGCAATACCGGAGCAGCAAGTTCAATTATTCTATTGCATGAAATTGAAACACCTTTGAAATGATTACATATATTTTTTAAAGAAGTATAATATTCCTTTTTTTGGGGCAACGCGTACTCTTCAACTTCTTTCATTGGTTTAAGTATGCACGACATCTTCTTTCGCACCTTTCGATTCAATAATTTCATCCTTAAATTATCTTATAGGGCACTTTCATTTCAACGTTCCACGCAAAACTGGTATACTTCCACGCAAAAAGAGCATTGTGCACTCCCGTTGCACAACGCTCTTGCTCTATAATCACTTCCAAAATTTTTTACCTTATTCTTACTCTATTCCGTACTTCTTGCACATTGCTTCCAGTACTTCCGGATTATCCAGTTTTGTTACTTTATCTTCATCTTCTCCGGCACTCATCTTGGAAATCAGAGTTAACAACTTTGTTCTCTCTTCTGTCCTTCCCTGCTCAAACACATAAGCATCTTCTGCTTTCCGATCCATGACACGCTTCATATGCTCTTCGTATTGTGCCTTCGCCCACCGATTTAAGCTCATATGCTCCACCTCTTTTATTGCCTCTATTATTCCGGCATTATTTGTCTGCATCCTCAATCCATTCAATTCTTCCTGCGTTTTTACATTAAAAAAACGTATCCATTCGTCTATCATCTGCCCTGTCAGGACCTTATTCAGTTCAATTACATGTAATTCTACCAGACGACTGAATAATCTGCCTTCTTCATCACGCAGTAAATAAGTCTTATGATACTGCTTATCCTCTGTAAGATTAAAATCCAGTATGCTGATTGCCACACAACGCTTCATCACATCATAACTTCTACCAAAGGTTACCTCTTCCGTTAACAATTTCCCAAGGTAGAACAATTGTCTCTTATCCCAGTTTCTGACTGCTTTCACCTGGAGCTCAATATTAATCTTCGTTTCATCATTCAATTCTACCAGGGCATCTATAATCCCCTGCTTTTGATACCTGTACTTTTTCCATAGATAGGTATTCAGTAATCGTGTACTTCGGATTTCTTCCACCGGAATCCCCAACACCACACTAATAAAATGCTTTCGGATCACCTGATTACGAAAGAGTTCCTTCATACAGTAATCCCACTTGGGACTGATTATCATTTGCATTCTCCTTTCACTTCTTACAGGAGAAAAACAATAACGATATCCGAAACAGACTTTTTACCCTGTCTCTATGTCTTCTCCCGCTCTTCAATTATCATTGGGTAGCTAAGCAGGAATTCCTTGAAGTCATAGACATCAGACTTTGCTGATATAGACAGAATTTTGATATAGAAATATCTGCTTATAAATAGAGAATAGCAAACGAATATTTCATTGTCAACCGTGCAAAATAAAAAAAATATAATTCTATCTTTACTCTTCTAATTTTACAGAAATACTTACCTCATACATCCCCTTTTCCTTTTTAATCTCCATTTGTCCATCGTATTTTTCTGCCAGTGAACGAAGTATTTCCTGTCCATAACCCTTCCGCTTTTTGTCTTCTCCTGCCTTATAACTATTTTGCACAATTACATGCAAGTACACGGCATCTGCATACGCTTTCACGTTAACATATGGTCTCTTGTCATCATTCAGTGCTTCTATAGCCCCGGCAACCGCATTTTTCAGAAGATTAGAAAAAATACTGCATACCACTACAGAATTCATTTTTAGTGGAATATTTATATTAATTTCATATTCAAACAAAATTCCTCTCTCTTTACAGATTGTTTCGTTTTCGTTTAAAACAGCATTCACAATGGGATCAGCACAATATACATATTCTTTGGTTGATACCACATAATCAATCAGTGTGTCCAGCATTTCATTTGCTTTGTCATACTCCGCCGAATTCATCAAATCCTTAATTACGATAAAATGATCATTCAGATCGTGCCTGATTTTAGCAAGTTCATTACGTCTGGATTCGATTTCCTCATAGTGCGCATGCTCTGCGTCCCACGCCATTTGCATCTGTACGATACGTACTTTCATCTCCTGCATGCTCTGCTGCTTTAACAATATATACAAGAGCATAATGTCTGACAAAATTCCTATAAAAAAACCACATATTGTAATCACGCCGCTGGCTGTAATCCCTGTATAGATTTTATCATTAATAGACGACACCAATAAAATCTGGCTTACCGGAAAGACACTAAATAGTAAAAATACTCTCAGATCATAGGCTTTTCTCAATACTTTTCTCCATAGGAAAAGACACATGACGTAAAGTATCGTCAAAAACATATATATGTATACATTCATTTGCAACATAAACGGCATATCCAGCGACAAGGTATCATATTGTGCAAATTTATCGTTCCATATAATCTGTACGCACATTTCTGCAAAAAAGGAACATACCACTTCCAGAATAACAAACAGTACTTTTTGCCACAAATAACCTTTTAATAATAAATGTGCATAGATGATCATTCCCAACATTGCTACAAAAATGCATAATGTCCGAATGCCTGCATTACTATTATAAAAAAACTTACATATCGTAAACGGCACCCTTACCGCTACTAGTCCGGCAATCAGTTTCCATCGTTTTATCTCTTCATTTTTCGCATCGAATGCAAAACAAAATATAATAGAATCTGTTATGACACCAGTAATCCATAAAATAAAATTGGCAATATAGCAAAACATCTTTTATAAACTCCCCTTTAATTCCAATCTCGCATAGTTAAAGTAATGCTCTTTTACCTGCTGATATTTTGATCTGCTGACAGGAATTTTTACTTGATTTTTTAAAAGAAGTTCTTTGGATGAGATACTGTAAACCCAATCCATGTTAACCAGGTAACTCTTATGTACTCTTGTAAATGTCTTCTCTAATCTTTGTTCATAACTGTCCAGTTTATCATATACAATGCGATCTCCCTGCAATGTATGAATCAGTATCTTATGTGCCTCACTTTCCAGATATATAATATCTTTTTTCCGAATTGCCTCGATTCCATTTTTGTAGCAGAAAATAATGGATTCCTCTTCTTGTATTTGCTTTCTTCTGGCCTTTTCCAGCAAAATTTCTAAACTGTTTTGCCGAATCGGTTTTAACAGATAGCCGCATAAATTAACATTTGTCCAAAAAATCTTTTCCGCATAACAATCATTATATGCCGTCATATAGATAAATTGCGTTTCCGGCAACCAATGATTTATCTTTATCGCATATGCAATTCCATCTTCCTCTTCTTCCGGGAAAAAAATATCCATCAAAATCAAATCATATTTTTCTCCTGCTTCAATCCTTTTCAATAAATCTGAAGCTTTTGTAAAACCTGCTACTGCTTCTATGTCATCTATTGTCTGTAACATATCATAGGCATGTTTCAAATAGATTTCTTTGTCATCACAAATTGCAACCTTCATAATTGACCTCTTTAGTAAACGTAAATTCTTTATTATCGTAAACTCGTTTGTATAGTTTGTCAATTACGCAATTATAAGTTAAAAGGAGTCGGAACTTTCGTTCCGACTCCTTTTAACTTATAATTGCATCAATATTTCTTGTACAACCCTTTAACCTTATTTCGCCTTGGGTGCAAATTTCTTTCTCAGTACATACCACAGGGCACCTGCAATACATACAGAGGAGTAAGCACCGCAGATGATACCTACCATCAGAGGCAGTGCGAAGTCACGGATGCTGGTCACACCCCAGATGTACAACGCACCTACCATTACCAGCGTGGTCAGGGAGGTAAATAAGCTTCGGGACAGTGTCTGGGTGATGCTGTGGTTTACAACATCCTGCAGATCATCCTTCTTGGTCATAACTGCCATATTCTCACGTACACGATCGAAGATTACGATGGTGGCGTTGATAGAGTAACCTACGATGGTCAGCAGACATGCGATAAAGGTATTGCTGACGGATACTCTTGCGAGTGCGTAGAAGGTGATCACTACCAGCACGTCATGGAGCAGGCAGGCAATACTGCTGACACCGAAACGGATATCGCTGAAACGGAAGCGGATATAGATCAGCATGCAGATGATTGCTACTGCTACCGCCAGGATCGTATCGGACTTCATCTCGTTACTGATGGTGGAGCTGATGGTCTCAGAGGTGATCAGCGTCTCATCCACACCAAAATTATCCACGAACACCTGATTCAGCGCCTGTCTCTGATCCACATCCAGAGAACCGGTCTTGAAGATGACTTCGTTGGAGCCCTGTACGGTCTGGATCTGAACTGCACTGCCGGTGGTGCTCTCGATCAGAGGTACCATCTCGCTGTTGATCTCTTCCAGAGTATAGCTCTTGTCAAAAGTAACAGTAGTTGCAGTACCGCCCTTGAACTCCAAGCTGTAATTCAGTGCATCACCAGTGTTCATCTTGTAGACACCCATGGTAATAAATCCTGCAAGGATCACTGCCAGAGACAGTCCGAAGAAGATGCCCTTCTTACCTAAGAAGTTCACAGTCTTGTGTTCCTTACCTACTCCATACCACTTGGGATCCTTTAATCCCAGTGCATAGAAAGCTTTCATAATATACTTGGTCACTACCAGTGCAGTGAACATGGATAATACGATACCAAGTGCCAGCGTCTGTGCAAAGCCCTTTACGGTACCAGGTCCTAACAGCCACAGCACTGCTGCTGCGATCAGGGTAGTCACATTACCGTCGATGATAGCGGACAGTGCCTTGTCATAACCGATCTGCATGGCACTCTTAACAGTCTTGCCGGTTGCCAGTTCCTCACGGATACGGGCAAATACGATAACGTTGGCATCCACTGCCATACCGATGGACAGGATGATACCTGCGATACCGGACAGGGTCAGGGTCATGTCAAAGCCGTTCAACAAAAGTACTACCAATGCTACATAAATGCCCAGTGCAATGACAGAAGCAAATCCAGGCAGGAAATATACTGCGATCATGAAAACAGCCACTACGATAAATCCGATCACAGCTGCTTTTAAGCTGGTGGAGATTGCTTCCACACCCAACTGTGCGCCAACTACCTTGGAATGCAGCTCTTCCAGCTCAAGCTTCAGTCCACCGATACGGATGGTAGAAGCCAGGCTCTCTGCCTCTTCATAAGAGTTCATGGGAGAGATCTGTGCATTACCGTCGGAGAATACACCTTTTACGGAAGGAACACTTACAAAGGATCCATCATAATAGATACCCAGGGTCTCTCCCTTCTCGTAAGCATTTCTGGTAGCCTCTTCAAACTTTTTAGTACCTTCCTCCGTCATTACCAGGTCTACCGCATAGGTGGAATTGCCCATCGTCTGATCCTTGATAGAGCCTGCGGTAGCAGTCTTGACATCCGTACCCTCCAGCATGATGGATCCATCTGCCTTCAGTTCATCGATGGTCTTATTCAGAGCGTACGCATAGCTTGCATTGCCCTGTGCATCGGTCACTGCCTGCATAGAGTAGTTCGCATTGCCGTCCTTGTCTGTCTCTGCAATGAAATACAGGGAACCGGGACGTCCCAGTTCTTCCAGGATCTTGTTGGCATCTGTTACACCGGGGATCTCGATATTGATACGATCGGTACCCTCCTGGTATACAATAGCCTCTTTACTGTAGTTCTCAACACGCTTCTGCAGCTTGGCAATAGTATCTGCCATATCCGTTGCATCCGGCTCTTCATCGCCTACCACCTGGTAAGTGATGCTGACACCACCGGCCAGATCCAGTCCCAGACTGATGTCTGAAGCACTGGCAGTTCCTTCCGCATCTACGCCATTAAGATCCACATAGCCGACACCCAGCAGGACCAGAAGTGCGCAGAGCAGAATGATGATTGCTTTACTTTTTTTCATCTTTCCTTTGTCCTTTCTATTCTTCTGAAGCTTCTGCCGCTTCCGCAGCCTTCAGCATGATAGCACATTCGATACGTTTTCTCTGCAGCTCGCAACCAATGTCATACGCATCATTGATATTGCCATGGAAATTATAGGAGTTCGCAGCACATCCGCCGCTACAATAGAACTTGGCAAAACACTTCTTACACTTGTCCTTTGCATAGACATTACAGCATTTGAACTCGTCACGGATATCATCTCTTACCACACCGGTATCCACATTGCCCATGAGGAACTTCTCGTTACCCACGAACTGATGGCAGGGATATAAGTCTCCCCAGGGAGTAACCGCCAAATATTCAGTGCCGGATCCGCAGCCGGAGAGTCTCTTGGCTACGCAGGGGCCGCCCTGCAGATCGATCATAAAGTGGAAGAAATTGAAAGCCTTGCCCTCTTTCTTACGCTTGATCATTTCTACTGCCAGTTTATCGTATTCTTCCTTTAAGATTGGAAGATCCTCTTCTCTGATGGCATAATCATCCGTAGGCTGTGCCACAACGGGCTCCACGGAGATCTGCTTGAATCCCAGATCTGCCAGATGCAGAACGTCCTTGGAGAAATCCAGATTATTGTGTGTAAATGTACCACGCACATAATAGTTCATCTGGTCTCTGCTCTCCGCTACCTTTTGGAACTTGGGAACAATGATGTCATAGCTGCCCTGCCCGCCGCGGAAAGGACGCATCTTATCGTTGATCTCCTTACGTCCATCGATACTCAGCACGATATTACCCATTTCCTTATTCACGAACTCCAGGATCTCATCATTTAATAAGATACCATTGGTAGTCAGGGTAAAACGGAACTTTTTATTGTTGGGTTCCTCTAAGCTTCTGCCGTATTCTACCAGCTGCTTTACCACATCCCAGTTCATCAGGGGTTCGCCGCCGAAGAAATCCACTTCCAGGTTCACGCGGTTGCCGGAATTGGCTACCAGGAAATCCAGTGCCTTTTTGCCGACCTCAAAGCTCATCAGCGCTCTTCTGCCGTGGTACTCACCCTCTTCCGCGAAGCAATATCTGCAGGCAAGGTTACAGTCATGGGCAATATGCAGGCACAGTGCCTTGACTACGGTCTGGCGCTTCTTAAAATCAAAAATGTAATTCTCGTAAATATCGGGAGCAAACAGCTGTCCTGCCTTCTCCAGCTCCAAAACTTCGTCCACCGCTTCGGTGATCTCTTCCTGGGGATAGGGGATATTCGCAAGATTCAGTACAGCGGCCTTGATGGTGTCCGCATCCTTGATACCTTCTGTCACCAGAGGCTCTACCAGTGGGATCATATCATACACAATATCATCTACGACATGAACGGAACCACTGTTCACATCCATAACGATATTATAGCCGTTGCTCTTATACTGGTGTATCACAGTTCTATTCCTCTTCTTTCTACTTCTTATTGCTTAAAACACATTAACAGAGAATAAGCAGCGACCTGAATCGCTGCTTACGTTAGTCTCTTCTCAATTTCTTAGATTATTTAATCTTTTCACAACTCTGATTTCCTACTGTGCAGGAAGTCTTACATGCAGACTGGCAGGAAGTCTGGCACTCACCACAGCCGCCCTTTTTCATAGATTCCTTTAAATCTCTGGTTGTTAAAGTCTTAATATGCTTCATTAAAAATAGCCTCCTTATGATTTCAAAGCGCCTATCGACGCCGGCGTGTATATAAATATGCAGACACGCGACTCATTTTTGCTCATTATATCATGTATTTGGCATTTGTAAAAGCTTTTTTTCTCAAAAAACGGTAAAAAAGCGGTAAAAGTCATTGTTACCTGCTTTTCACCCTAGCATTCCGCCCAGCGTTCCCCCTGCCACGCACAATACCATGGTAGTCCAGAAGGAATTACCTAATGCGGTCTCCGGTGTCCTGATCAGCACCGACACCACCGCCAGGATCACAAAATATGCCGCTCCCATGAAAGCTCCCCATAGGAATTTCTGCTTTTCCATTCTTTTCCCTGCCAAAAGCCCCGCCGTAAAAGTAGTGGCTACATAGATGGCGGAAATCGCAATCGTCACTATACCTTCCGTCAGATGCAGTTTATACAATAAAAGTGCCAACAGACATAGAAGCAGCAATGTCAGCACATAAGATACCAGCAGGCATTTCGCCAGTGCCAGTACCGGAATGCCTTCTTTTCCTTCTCCTCTTTTTTCCATGTCATCCCTCCTTTTACCTATGTAAAATGTATATTCAAAGCCTTCGGAAAACTTGACAACTATTCCTGTCCTATTGTATATTGTTGCTTAATAACACATAAATAAGGCATAAGCCTGCTATTTTATTTTAAGAAGGAGTGAACTTTTTTGGATACCTCTGGTGTCATACAACTGATTTCTATTATTGTTCTTATTTTTCTGTCCGGCTTTTTCTCTTCCGCCGAGACTGCACTGTCCACGGTGAACCGTGTGCGAATGCGTTCTTTGGAGGAGGAAGGCAACAAGCGTGCTGCACGCGTCAATAAAATTCTGGATAATTACAGTAAAATGATCAGTACCATTCTGATCGGTAATAACATTGTAAATCTGACGGCATCTTCCCTTGCAACAACTTTAGCTATGCGCATTAATCTGGCTGTAGGTATCGCAACCGGTATTTTAACTATTGTCGTATTACTCTGCGGTGAGATCGTACCGAAGACCTGGGCGGTTCTGTGTTCTGAAAAGCTGGCACTGTCCTACTGTAATATCATATACCTGCTGATGCAGGTACTCACACCGGTTATTATCGTGGTAGACCTGCTCTCCCATGGCATTATGAAACTGTTACATATTGATCCGAATAAAAAAGCCAGTGCCATGACAGAAAGTGAACTGAAGACCTATGTAGATGTCAGCCACGAGGATGGCGTCATTGAATCCGAAGAGCGAAAGCTGATCTACAATGTGTTTGATTTTTCCGATGCTCATGCCAAGGACATCATGATCCCCAGGATCAATATGGTAACGGTCAGTCTTGATGCTACCTATGATGATGTACTTGCAGTGTTCCGGGATTCCATGTACACACGACTTCCGGTCTATGAGGATGATAAAGACAATATTATCGGTCTCATCAACATCAAGGACTTTATCCTGACGGAGGATCAGAGTGCTTTCCATGTAGGAAATATCTTAAGAGATGCTTATTATACTTACGAATATAAAAAGATTGCCGATCTGATGTACGAGATGCGGGAAAAGACCACGAATGTCTCTTTCGTATTAAATGAGTACGGTGCTACCGTAGGTATGATCACTTTGGAGGATCTATTAGAAGAAATCGTCGGCGAGATCCGTGATGAATATGACGAAGATGAAGAAGAACTGATCCAGAAGATGTCCGACGACACTTATCTGGTAGAAGGCAGCATGAAACTGGACGATATTAACGATGCTCTCGGTACCGATCTGACCAGTGAAGACTATGATTCCATTGGCGGTCTGATCATCGACTGTCTGGATCGTCTGCCGGAGGACGGTGAGGAAGTCACCCTGGAAAACGGTATTCATCTGAAAGTACAGGGCATCGACCAGAATCGTATTGTAAAGGTATTGATGACGATACCGGAAGTTCCCGAAGAACATGATGCCGGCACCGCCGAGATTTCGGAAGATCACGAATAGCACACGGACAAAGCTTTCTTCTTTGTTGGTCCCTGGGTAATGAAAGGAAAAATGATGTCACAGGATAAAAATACAGAAAACAAGAAAACAAAAATGACTTCCAAACAGATCTTCGCGATCGCAGGAATCGTTGTGCTGGTGCTGTTGTATGTCGTAACACTGTTAGCAGCGATCTTCGACAGTTCCGCCAGCCACGCACTGTTCGCCACCTGCCTGTTAGCCACGGTAGCCATTCCTCTTCTCATTTGGATCTACACCTGGATGTTCGGGAAGCTGACGAACCGCTCCACCTTCGCAGATTTCCATCCGGAGGAGAAAAAGGACGATAAGTAAGATAAATAAATTGAGAGTTAGTTAAGCAAATCCACGAACGCCCACGGCGAACGGAACATCCTTCCTCGATGTAAGGTCTCCCGGTGGGAATTTTCTGACGAAAAGTGAGTAGCGGTTCTAATCCGTACGGGCACGGCTCCAGTTGCCATCCATGGCAACATCCGCCTGTCGCGAACGTCCTGTTCGCTCCACCCTGTCTTTCAACACTTTTCGAGAAAATGTCACCACCTCCCGACAAACATCTTCGGAAGGACATTCCGTCCGCCGTGGGCATTCTGTTAACTGATTCCACTAAAATCCATCGAATAACAGGAAATAGTGGAATTATTGTTGTTTGAGTAAATAATTTCCTCCATAATTGCAGAAAAGATCTAAAACAGAGGAATTGCTTCTTTTATAGAACTTTTTTCTATTCAATTTCCACCATTTTCATTAGTTTAAGGCTGTTTTAGAGGAAACCAGTAGCCCGCAGTTGGGGTAAGGACAAGCAGACTCTAAGCAGCCGTCGGTACTTAGCGAGGGTATTGTCCTCGCTTATGTACCGCTACGGTCTGCGTCCGTAAGCGAATCGTGCTAAAGCACGCGCGGGTCTGCGGTTCTTAGCCCCAATGCGAGCTACGGGGATTCGATAGCATTTCTTAACTAACTCTCAATTTAGTTTGTCGCAAATACCCCAAAAACAATGAATTCCGCTCAGCGAAAATAACAGCTTTTTACATGGCAAAATCTCATGTTTTTGTATTTTTTTAGCAGAAAATGGTGTTTTTAATACAAACAGATCTCCCCGGGTGGCAGATGGCATCCGCAATGAGCCACGCTATTGATAAGATTATCAACAATCCACCCCAAGCTTGCGCAGCTCCTCTTCCGCCTGTTCTTTCGTCAGGAAGTGGATGCCATGGATTCCCTGTTCTTCGGCGGCCTCGACGTTCTTCAAGGTATCATCCAGGAATACGCTCTCTTCTGCCTTCAATCCATAACGTTTCAAAAGCAACTGATAGATCTCCGGTTCCGGCTTGATCAGATGCTCCTTGTAGGACAGGATACCGCCCTCCATCTCCGGCAGGAAATTCAATGCCTCTGCGCACTCCACCTCGGCCTTGCGGGAAAAATTAGACAGATAATACACATGGTATCCTTTTGCCTTTAACTCCTGCAGCCAGGGAATGGCATAGCCTCTCGGTGTTACTATTCCGGCAATACTCGTAAATGCCTGATACAGCTCCTGCTCCAGCTGTGGTGCATCCTTTACGAACGCATCCAGTACCTGTTCATCCGTCCAGGTACCGCGGTCATACTCAGCCCATGCCGGATGCATTACGGATGCTTTGGCGATCTTTTGAATCATCTCCGCATCGAACCCCTTATCTGCCAGAAATCCTTCCCAGCGATAATCAGTCAGTACATTTCCAATATCAAATATTATATTACGTATCATTTTATCTCGTCTCCTATCCGTTCTGTATATTCTCTTGCATACGCCATCTGCATCATTCATATCGGCCACTTTATACCTCTTGCATACGCATCTGCATCATTCATATCGGTCTCTTTATACCGTAGCAGCTGCCGCATCCAGTTCCATGATCTCCAACAGCTTCTCCGCCGCCGGCGCCATAGGCATTTTCGTATTTCTTACAACACAGAACTGTCTCTTCGGTATCATTTTATTGAACCTGAGTTCAAAAAGCAGACCGGATTCCACATAATCTCTGGCGAAATCCCGCATCACACAGCCCACACCAAGATTCCTCCTGACAAACTGCACGATCATATCACTGGTGGCAAGTTCAAACTCCGGCTGCACATAGACACCGTTTCCTGCCAGAAATTCATCCATATAGCTTCTGCTGCTGGTATTTTTCTCCAGAAAAATCAACGGCAGATTCTCCAGTTCCTGAAAATCCAGTGTTCTGTTTTTGTACCCGAAAAACCGTCTGCCTGCTACAAATACATCTTCGATTTCCCGTACCGGTATCATCTTAATATCCGGTCTCTCCGGAAACGGCGTACTAACAATTCCGAAATCGATTCTGCCTTCCCGCAGATAGTTCAGGGTCTCCGGCGTCGGTGCATTGGTAACGATCACTTTGATTCCGGGATACTGTTCATGAAATTTTTCAAGATAAGGCAGCAAATAGAATTGCAACGTCATATCGCTTGCACCAATGCGGACTTCTCCAAGTTCCATATTCTGCATCTGATGCACTTTTTTGACACCGAGCTCTATCTGTTCGTATCCTTTGGACACATAGGAATATAAAAGTTCTCCTTCAGCGGTCAGGCGGACTCCCTTGGCAGCTCTGTGAAACAGATTTACATCCAACGTGCTTTCCAGCTGTTTGATGGCCTGGCTTACCGCCGGCTGCGAAATAGCCAGTTCCCCTGCCGCCTTAGTAACGCTTCCGCATTTTGCCACATAATAAAATACCTTATACGGTTCCAGACTGTTGATCATAAAAATCCTCATTTCTGAGCGACTTTGTCGCGAAGAGGCGAAATGAAATTCGCGTAGGCGATTTCACTTCTGCCATCAAAGCTATTTGATTGCGCTCAGAAACAAATAGCCAAATCCATATAAATATGGCTTTAATCTCTCATCCGCAGACCCTTTTGAATGATAGTCACAATATAAATCACAGCTTCACATCATTAGCTTAGAAATTAAATTCCACATTGTTTTCATGCAATGATTCAGAGTTATGAACTATGATCGGTCACCTCAGACAAGACGCTGAACGATTACATTCTACCATATCAGAGAATTATTTACGATACGTTTGCTGATATTTCCACGCAGCGTCAAGTCATTTTCCAAGTACCTTGTGAAAGATCTCATAATTACGGGTATCTCTGGGAGAACAATATACCGCAAACTCAATATTCTGAAAAGCATGTTCGTATTCCGCGATCACATTTTTCGCAGCGGCAGCCACTACCTGGGGATCGTTCTGAAATGCTCCGCAGCCAAATGCCCCTAAGATGATGGTCTCCGCTCCCTGTAACACGGCAATATCCAGAATCCTGCGCAGTCTTTTCTCATGGAGCGTCTGTAATCCTTCCATCGAAATACGTATCGACTTCTGTCCGTCTCCGGTGTTATAGCTGTTGCTTGGATTGTTGCGCAGGTTCGGTGCCGCACAGGTAATCACATCCACCGGATACCAATTCCTCTCCGGCATCTGTCCGGGTACGTCCGTATCCGTCTTAAATACGATCACACCCGGCGTATAGATTACATCGTCATTATGCAGCGGATCATGACTTGCTCTGTGCGGTCCGTAGAATCCTGCCCACATATCCGCCGTATTCAGATTAAAGAACAATCCCGTGCAACGGCACAGGCATTCTTCCTGCGCGCTGGCTCCTTTTTGCACACCACCGCCCGGATTGCTTGCCGAAGCAAAATTGTGTACCGCGGTTTTCGTCCCACGATATGCTTTTGCCGCCTCAAGCGTACGATTCTTCGTAACACAAACGTTTGCCGGTTCCTTGTATTTATCCTTATTTATCCCGGGCAGCTCTTCCCATTCGGGATATAATCTCTGTTCTTCCGTAGATTTTTGTATGGATTCCTTTAATCTTTTATTATTTTTACAACACTTCTCGGTATCCTCAAATACTGCAACATTTTCTGTACGTCCCATTGGTAACTCCCTCCCGGATAAAATTTAACAGTTCTGAATACTCTGTTATTTTTAATGACACTGCTATGATTCCACATTATATCTCATTTCTTCCGGCTTTTCATTCAACTTCTGGTGTAACTATTCAGAACCACCTTATTCAAAGATGAAATCAGGGTAACCTGAGATCGCATTTTTGATTGCTTCGTAAGCATTGTATCCCTGCTTATGTGCCATACCAACGTAGGCCATGATTTTTAGATAATCTCTGGCTCCTTCCTCAGTTCGGAAGCATCTGGATACTTTGGTTTTCACCTTTATCATCCGCAGATCTCGTTCCGCCTGGTTGTTATCAAATGGGACATTGAAGTTATGGATAAAAAGGCAGACTGAGGCCTTGTAATTCGCAAGGCGTTCTACCAACGCAAGGATTTTTTCTTTTTTTCTTTCGTCCACGCTTTTTCTCCGTGGTTTCGGGAAGTGGATTTTCCTTCCGAGCCTGTTCGATAAGTTCATCATACTTCTTATCGAACTTATGATAGTGATAATAGCTCAGAGAGTGCTTGCCTTTCTCTACAGCTTTATCTTTGACCTTTTTCATTTCCAGTAAAAGGTCTATAAATGCAGATGCCCACTTCTGATCAGGATGTTTTTCATCAATCCCTGTTAATTCACGGAGAAGATGGGCACAGCAGACTGCATGCTGAATATCCGGATAATTCCAGTAGGAAGCCCAGCAGTCATGCATAGCAATCCCTTTGAATTCCGGGAGAACACCGCATTGTTCCATGCCTGCAGTTCCACGTTTGGGACTGATATCAAGATAGGTATATTTACAGTTTGAGGCATCATGAACCCACCAGAGTTTTTATCCACTCTGGTTCCGGTTTCATCGAAATATCTAAGCGCAGAACCGATCATCTTATCCTTGATCTTACCTACTGTTTCACTCAGACTGTCAGCGCATCTTTTTACCATGCTGCTGATTGTTCCTGTTGCAATCGGAATGTTAAATACTCCGGAAAGAATCTCATGGGAGCGTTTAATGCTGACTGCACCTACGGTATTTAGTGCGACAGCTAATGCCTGAAGGTTTTCACCATACTGTACGGCTGCTTTTACGTTAGAAGGGGAATCACCTCTGCGAGTATCTCCATACAGTATACAGATTGGAAGTTCCAGTGCCTGATGCTCCGTTACATTGACTGCAACAACCGCATCAATAACATGGCGTTTTTCCGCGATACATGCAGTGCCTTTACATATCTGATAATGCTGGCATCCTTCACATGCGGAGGGCATATGTTTGATTATTTCATCCGGAGCTGTTATTACCGCTAAATGTATCCCCTGATGTCCATCCTGTTCACCGACCTTTTTGTCGGACGGTTTGCGCAGGCTCTTCGGAGCAGGTTTTTTATAGCCATCGCTTGAAGGTGGTTTGGAACTGTTTTTGGAATTCTTGTTAAGCTGTTCCTTCAGTTCCCGTATGGTCTGATTGAGTTGAGCAATTAACTGGGGCTGCGCAGCGATTGTTGCTGATAATGCTTCATTTTGTTGTAATAATTGTTTGATCAGTTCATTGTTTGTCAATCAGTCCACCTTCTTCCGATAAAATATGATGCTTCTATTTTAACGGAAAATGGTTCAAAAAGCGAATCGTATCATTTTGGGATACTGTCAGAATGACGGTGGATAACCCAAAAAAACAGAGATTAAATGCCGATAATACCCGGATAAAATCCACAAATAGAACGTTATCTGGCTGTAATCGAGGATTTATGGTTTAGTAATCCACAGACAAAAAGCACTTGGTAGTTGCATTGAAAAGTTATCCACTTTTCGCAATAAAGCTATGGCAAAACAGAAATTTTATTTTCTCCGTTTTGACCAAAAATCAATATGCACAATTGGGGTGCTGAATAGTTACCTTCTGGTTTATATTTTACGTGCCACGCTGTATCCTTTTCTCCCTCTGATAGGAGGAGTCTGCCATCAAAGTTCCCCTGCTCTTTGTTAGGTGCTTCAGCATATGAAAAAAATAATAGCCAAGCCGGGATTACAGGTACAGATCTACCTCCTTGCTTGACTATTATCTAATGCTTTGCGAAATCTAAGGAACCACCTCGTATATAACCGTATGCGCGATGGCTCCATAACATCTACTATTTCTTCAGAGGACTCTCACGATAAATGATATCTTCTCTTCCGGGACCGTTGCTGACCATGGTGATAGGGAAGCCGATCTGCTCCTCAATGAACTCTACATACTTTCTGCAGTTCTCAGGCAGATCCTCGAATTTTCTGATGCCGCGGATATCACAATTCCATCCGGGGAGCTTCTTCAGTACGGGTTTAGCCTTCTCCAGCTTGTAGGTTACAGGGAAATCAGTGGTCACTTCACCATCGATCTCATAGCCTACACATACAGGGATCTCCTCCAGATATCCCAGTGCATCCAGTACGGTAAATGCCACATCGGTAGCGCCCTGCAGACGACAGCCGTACTTGGTAGCTACACAGTCGAACCAGCCCATACGTCTGGGGCGTCCGGTGGTAGCGCCGAACTCACCGCCGTCACCGCCGCGGCGGCGAAGCTCATCTGCCTCGTCACCGAAGATCTCGGATACGAAAGCGCCTGCTCCTACTGCGGAAGAGTATGCTTTACTTACGGTAACGATCTGCTTGATCTCATAAGGAGGGATACCTGCACCAATAGCACCGTATGCTGCCAGGGTGGAGGAAGAAGTTACCATAGGGTAGATTCCGTGATCCGGATCCTTCATGGTACCTAACTGACCCTCTAACAGAATGGTCTTGCCTTCCTTCAGTGCCTTATCCAGGAATGCGGACACATCACACACGAAAGGCGCGATCATGTCACGATACTCACGCAGGGTATTTAACAGCTCTGCGGGATCGATCAGCGGCTTATGATACAGATGCTCTAAGATGACATTCTTCATCTCGCTGACGCGCTGTACCTTTTCCTCTAACAGTTCGTCATCAAATAACTCACTTACCTGGAAACCGATCTTCGCATACTTATCGGAATAAAAAGGTGCAATACCGGACTTGGTGGAACCGAAGGACTTGCCGCCCAGTCTCTCTTCCTCATACTGATCAAATAAAATATGATAAGGCATTACCATCTGTGCACGGTCGGATACCAGAATCTTAGGCATGGGAACATTTCTGTCTGTGATAGACTTGATCTCCTTCATCAGGATGGGAATGTTCAATGCCACACCGTTACCGATCACGCTGGTGGTATGATTGTAAAATACACCGGAAGGAAGGGTGTGCAGAGCAAATTTACCATAATTGTTCACGATAGTATGTCCTGCATTTGCGCCGCCCTGAAAACGTACGATAATGTCCGCTTTCTCTGCCAGCATATCTGTGATCTTTCCTTTTCCTTCGTCGCCCCAGTTGGCTCCTACAACTGCCTTTACCATGTTTTCCTCCATTCTTTATCACGATTCGTGATAAATCTAACTCAACTCTCTTACTCTTTTGAGAGAACAATGTTTCTCTCACACCGTCTTTTAGTATACAACACTTTGTGATATAAGTAAAATCAATATTTATTATATTTTATATAATCTGCGATTATTGTGCTCCATCCCAGCAATAGGTACAGAGTTTGTCTCTTCCGATCCCCACAGACTCGATCATATCATCCAGTCTCTGGAACTGCAGGGTAGTGAAGTTCAGCTGCCTTCCTATCCTGCCTACCATTTCTTCATACTCCGGCGTATCCGGATCCACATAGTTCTTCAGGTCGATCTGTCTGTCTTCCTGCTCCATCTCCTTGATCACACGGCGGGTGATCAGATCCATCTCGGAGGAGGATCTGGAGAAGTTCAGATACTTACAACCGTATAACAAGGGGGGACATGCCGGACGGATATGTACTTCCTTCGCACCGCTCTGGTATAAAAATTCCGTCGTCTCTCTCAGCTGTGTACCGCGGACAATGGAATCATCAATGAGCAACAGGCTCTGATCCTGGATCAGGTCATGTACCGGAATTAATTTCATCTTGGCGATCAGATTTCTCTGGGTCTGTATCGTCGGCATAAAAGATCTCGGCCAGGTCGGTGTATATTTGATGAACGGGCGGGAGAAAGGAATCCCCGAACGGTTCGCATATCCCACTGCATGGGCGGTACCGGAATCCGGCACACCGGCTACGATATCCGGCTTTACATGATCACGCTCCGCGAGCTTCGCGCCACACTGATAACGCATTTTTTCAACACTGATCCCTTCGTAAGAGGAAGAAGGATATCCGTAATATACCCACAAAAAGGTACAGATTTTCATGTCTTTTCCCGGCTGTACCAGCGTCCGCACACCTTCCGGTGTCACCACGGCGATCTCTCCCGGTCCCAGTTCACGTACCGGCTGGTATCCCAGATTCAGATAAGCAAAACTTTCAAAGGAAACACAATATGCCCCTTCCTTTTTGCCCACGGCCACAGGAGTACGCCCCATCTTATCTCTGGCCGCATAGATTCCCTTCGGTGTCATGATCAGAAGCGTCATGGAACCTTCAATGATCTCCTGGGCGTACTGAATGCCCTCTACCAGGTTATCCTTCTGATTCACGATGGCTGCCACCAACTCCGTGGCGTTGATGTCTCCGCCGCTCATCTCCAGAAAATGGGAATGTCCTTTTGCGAACAGATCCTTTATAATGGCATCAGTATTATTGATCTTGCCAACCGTGGTGATGGCATAAGTTCCGTGATGGGAACGCACCATCAGTGGCTGTGGTTCAAAATCTGAGATACATCCGATACCGAGATTGCCCCGCATTTCATTGACATCCTTGTCGAATTTGGTACGAAACGGCGCATTCTCGATGTTGTGAATGGCTCTGTTATAACCTTCCTCTTTGCTGTAGACTGCCATTCCGGCGCGTCTGGTTCCCAGATGGGAATGATAGTCTGTTCCGAAAAACAGATCAAATACACAGTCTTCTTTTGCTGCGACTCCAAAAAATCCACCCATTTTTATCTATCTCCTGCTCTCTCTGATATTTCTCCGCAACGCAGAAAACCGCCATTGGCTCTCCTGGTCAAATGACGGATTTCTGTGATGATATGATTTCTATTTATACATTGATCTCTGCCTTTACGCCCATAAGATCTTTGTTGGCTTCCAGAATCGGATGGATCACGTTCTTTAAGAATGCTTCCACCTGTTCCTTAGAACGTCCGATATACTTGGAAGGATCCATGGATGCCTTCAGTTCCTCCAGTCCCATGGGGAATGCAGGATCTGCGGCGATCAGCTCTAACAGATTGTTTTCTTTTCCTTCTACCTTCACGTTGCGGCCCGCCTCCATGGACAGCTCACGGATACGCTCATGCAGCTCCTGACGGTTGCCGCCTAACTTTACAGCATCCATCATAATATTCTCGGTAGCCATGAAGGGCAGCTCGCTCATCATATGCTTCTCGATCACTTTCGGGTATACTACCAGACCGTCCACCACATTCAGGCACAGATCCAGGATGCCGTCGATGGCAAGAAAGCCTTCGGGAATGGACAGTCTCTTATTTGCAGAGTCATCCAGCGTTCTCTCGAACCACTGGGTAGCGGAAGTGATCGCGGGATTCAGTGCGTCCACCATCACATAACGGGACAGAGACGCAATACGCTCACTTCTCATGGGATTACGCTTATATGCCATTGCGGAGGAACCGATCTGATTCTTCTCAAACGGCTCTTCCACTTCCTTCAGGTGCTGTAACAGACGGATATCGTTGCTCATCTTGTGTGCGGATGCCGCAATACCTGCCAGTACGTTGGCTACTCTGGTATCCACCTTACGAGAATAAGTCTGTCCGGATACGGGATAGCACTCCTTGAAGCCCATCTTGGCAGCGATCATGGGATCGATCTTATCGATGGTCTCCTGATCCCCGTTGAACAGTTCCAGGAAGGATGCCTGGGTTCCGGTGGTTCCCTTGGAGCCTAACAGCTTCATGGTACCAAGAACATGATCCAGATCTTCCAGATCCAGAGAGAACTCCTGCAGCCACAAGGTTGCTCTCTTACCTACGGTCGTAGGCTGTGCAGGCTGAAAATGAGTAAATGCCAGGGTAGGCTGTGCCTTATACTTATCTGCGAAGTCAGCCAGTTCCTTCATGACATTGATCAGCTTTTTTCTGACTAATTTCAATGCCTCTGTCATCACGATAATATCGGTGTTGTCACCCACATAACAGGAGGTTGCACCCAGATGAATGATTCCGGCTGCCTTGGGGCACTGCTGTCCGTATGCATATACATGGCTCATAACATCATGACGTACCAGCTTCTCACGCTCTTTTGCCACATCATAATTAATGTCCTCTGCGTGTGCCTTCAGCTCCTCGATCTGCTCATCTGTGATGACGGGTTTCCCGTCCTGGGACAGTCCCAGCTCTTTCTCCGTCTCTGCCAGTGCGATCCACAGTTTTCTCCATGTACGGAATTTCATATCCGGGGAGAAAATATACTGCATCTCCTTACTGGCGTAGCGTTCGGATAACGGGCTCTGATATCTGTCTGTACCTGTACTCATTTGTCTTGCTCCTCTTATTTTATTCTCTCTGATTTTATTCTCTCTTTGTTTTTATTTTCTACTTGTCGAAGTCCCCGCGGATATCTTCCGCAGGCGGTTCCATAGGGTATTTGCCGGTAAAGCAGCCCTTGCAGATGCCGAGCTTACCGCCCACCAGTTCTTCCAGTCTCTCGATCTTCAGATAGTCCAGACTGTCTGTACCGATGAGGTCACTGATCTCCTTCACAGAACGGTTATATGCGATCAGCTGGTCTCTCGCCGGAACATCCGTACCGAAATAGCAGGGCCACAGAAAAGGCGGTGAGCTGACTCTCATATGGACCTCCTTCGCTCCTGCCTCCCGCAACATCTTCACGATACGGTCGGAGGTGGTGCCGCGGACAATGGAATCATCGATCATGATGACACGCTTGCCTTCCACGGCTTCCCGGATAGGATTTAACTTGACCTGTACACTGCTCTCTCTGCTCTTCTGCTTCGGCTTGATAAAAGTTCTGCCCACATAGGCATTTTTCACGAATCCCATACCATAAGGGATTCCGGACTGCATGGAATATCCCATGGCAGCGCAGTTGCCGGACTCCGGTACACCGATGACCAGATCCGCATCCACCGGGGAATCCATAGCCAGGAACTTTCCTGCCAGGATACGGGAATCATACACGCTGATCCCATCGATAAAGCTGTCAGGTCTGGCGAAATAAATATACTCAAAAATACATCTTGCGGTATCCGCAGGCTTCAGCACATGGCTGGTGTCGGACTCGATCCCCTTCTCCGGAGATATGGTCACGATCTCACCGGGTAACACATCCCGGACAAATTCAGCTCCTACCGTATCCAGAGCGCAGGTCTCACTGGACAGAAAATAGGTATGGTCTCTCTTACCGATACATAACGGCTTAAAACCATAAGGGTCTCTGGCGCCGATCATCTTCCTCGGAGACATCACCACCAGGGAGTACGCTCCCTTGATCTTCTTCATGGCTCTGCCCACCGCTTCCTCTACGGATTTGGAATTCAGGCGTTCTCTGGCAATATGGTATGCAATGACCTCAGAGTCAATCGTGGTCTGGAAGATAGCACCGGTGTACTCTAACTCTCTCCGCAGCTTTGGAGCATTGATCAGATTACCGTTATGTGCCAGTCCCAAAGTACCTTTTACATAATTCAGTACCAGAGGCTGTGCATTTTCTCTGGTAGAACCGCCCGCCGTGGAATAGCGGACATGTCCCACACCGATATCCCCCTTTAACTTCTCGAGGTGTTCCGGTGTAAATGCCTCATTGACCAGTCCCATATCCTTGCTGCTTAAGACTTTCCCTTTCGGTCCGTTTGTATCGCTGACGGCGATACCGCAGCTCTCCTGACCTCTGTGCTGCAATGCCAGAAGTCCGTAATAGATCGTAGATGCCACATCGTGTCCGTCAAAGTCGTACACACCGAAGACACCGCATTCTTCCTTTAATTTGTCGTTATTTTCTGTCTGGATATAAATGTTGTCCGTCACTTGTAAGCCTTACCTTTCCTGCCTGCCCCCGCAAAAAGGAATACCCCAAATTATTATTTACAGATCCTTTCCTGTCAGCATCTTGTATGCCTGAAGGTATTTGCCGATGGTCTTCTCCACGATCTCCTCCGGCAGTTTCCAGCCCTTTTCAGGATTGGCTTTCAGCCAGTCACGGGCGAACTGTTTGTCAAAGGAAGGCTGGCCATGTCCGGGCTCATAGCCGTCTACCGGCCAGAAACGGGAGCTGTCGGGAGTCAGCACTTCATCTCCCAGTACCATATTGCCGTTCTCATCCAGACCGAATTCGAACTTGGTATCTGCAATGATGATTCCTTTGGTCAATGCGTAATCCGCACACTTTTTATAAATAGCGATGGTATAGTCACGAAGCTTGGCAGCATATTCTGCACCCTTTCCGGGGAAACGCTTCTCCAAATATTCCACACTCTGTTCGTAGGAGATGTTCTCATCATGATCTCCGATCTCCGCCTTGGTGGAAGGGGTATAGATGGGCTCAGGAAGCTTATCTGCCTCCTTCAGACCTTCCGGAAGCTTGATGCCGCATACGGTACCGTTCTTCTTGTAGCTTTCCCAGCCGCTTCCGGTAATGTATCCACGAACGATGCACTCGATGGGGAGCATGTTCAGCTTCTTGCACATCATGCTGTTGCCGTCAAACTTCGGCTGTCTGAAAAATTCCGGCATATCCTTAACATCAGCGGATACCATATGATTGGGGATCACATCCTCCGTCATATCAAACCAGAATTTTGACATTTGGGTCAATACAGTTCCTTTCTTCGTTACTGTGTTGTCCAAGATCACATCAAAGCAGCTGATACGGTCAGTTGCCACCATGATCAGGGTATCTCCGTTGTCGTAGATCTCACGAACTTTGCCTTCCTTGATCGGTTTCATTTCCTGTACGCTCATACCATCAGTCCTCGCATTCTTATGTTTTTCAGTCTTTTATTGAAACAGGTGTGGGCAAGATACACCCACACCTAATAGATAAACAGATTTGCGAAAAAAAATCAATATGTTTTTACTGCAACTTACCGATAAATTCCCGAACCCGGGCATTTTCCGATGTAAAAAGTGCTTCGGGAGAACCTTCCTCCACGATCACACCCTGTTCCATGAAAATAATGCGGTCGGATACTTCTCTGGCAAACTGCATTTCATGAGTCACGATGATCATGGTCATATGTTCACTTGCCAGCTGTCTGATCACCTTTAATACTTCTGCCGTCAATTCCGGATCCAGTGCTGAGGTCGGCTCATCGAAGAACAGGATCTTAGGCTGCAGTGCCAGTGCCCTGGCTATGGATACTCTCTGCTGCTGTCCGCCGGACAGCTGGTAAGGGTAGGCATCTGCCTTATCCGACAGTCCCAACTGTGCTAAAAGCTTCTCCGCCCTCGCCACGGCTTCTGTGCGGCTTACCTTATCCACATGGATCGGTGCATCGATGATATTTTTCATCACCGTATAATGGGGAAAAAGGTTAAAATTCTGGAATACCAGTCCAAAACATTTACGGATCTTATGTAATTCCGCCTTCGATGCATATTCGCACTGTACTCTGCCGTTTTTATCCGTTTTCTCTGAAGCTGCCGTCCGCCCTAAATAGATCAGCTCACCGCCGTCCATTTTTTCCAAAAGCGTTGCACAGCGAAGCAGTGTGGACTTCCCGGAACCGGAGGGACCGATGATGGAGACCACCTCTCCCTTTTTCACGGTAAGGGAGATATCCTCCAACACTCCGTTTCCATCAAAGCTTTTTTTCACATGATTCATTTCTAAGAGGATTTCTCCGTCTGTCTGTTCCATATACGATACTCCTGTCTGTCACCTATCTGTAATAAGATGTCTTCTTCTCCAGGTATTCCATGAAGGATGCCACAACGAGATTAAAGATATAATAGAATACACCTGCCGCCAGCAACGGAACCACACTGGTCTGTGCTGCTCCGATCTGCTTCGCGACTGTAAACATCTCCGCAATGGAAATGGTAAATGCCATAGAAGTATCCTTGACTAATGTGATAGTCTCATTGGTCACCGGCGGAAGCACCCGCTTCACGACCTGCGGCAGAATGATCTTCACGAAAGTCTGTGCCTTACTGTAGCCCAGTACCTGCGCAGCCTCATACTGTCCCACCGGAATAGATTCGATCCCCGCACGGTAGATTTCCGCAAAATATGCTGCATAGTTGATCACGAATGCCACGATCACCGCCGGGAAACGATACCCCGTTCCCACGTGCATGCGGAACACATAAAAGGGTGCGAAATACACCACGATGATCTGCAGCATCAGAGGGGTTCCTCTCATGATGGATATGTAAATTTTAGAAATAATGCGGATCACCTTACATCCTGACATTCTTCCGAAGGCTACGATCAACCCAAGAGGAAGGGAGAATAAAAGGGTCAGTACAAATATTTCCACCGTTATCAGAAAGCCCTCTGCCAGCTGGGCACTCATGGTCAGCAAACTCATGAAATCTACTCCTTAATTATCCTGACTTACATCAATTATCTTTTGTTATTTACCGAGGCAGACACTGTCGGTCAGTCCCCACTTTTCAGCGATCTGTGTGAAAGTACCGTCTGCTGCCATCTCATCGAGGGTCTTCTGCACGGTATTTCTTAACTCATCGTTACCCTTTAAGAAACCAACGGCGTACTGCTCTACTGCCAGCTTGTTGTCCTCGCCCTGCAGCATAACGAACTTCCCTGCTTCTCTCTGGGCGATCTGGTACTGTGCCACACCGATATCGATAGCTACGGCATCTACCGCACCCTGCTCCAGATCCATGAATGCAGTGTTATAATCCGCATACTCGATCAGCTGTGCAAAGGAATCACGCAGTGCAATGTTATCGGTGTTCTCTTCATCATTCAGTGCAGCCAGTGCGGAAGAATCCTTCTGTACCGCTACAACCTTGTCTGCCAGCTCTTCCTTATTCTGTACACCGGAAGCTGCTGCTACGACGAACACCTGGCTGTTATCCACATAGGGCTCGGTCCAGGTGTAGGCATCCTCTCTGCCGTTCATGGTGAACCCGTTCCAGATACAGTCAATAGCTCCGGAAGAAAGCTCCATATCCTTTGCATCCCAGTCAATGGGCTGCTTTACCAGTTCCCAGCCCTGTCTCTTGCATACTTCCGCTGCCAGATCCAGGTCAAAGCCTACATATTCTCCATTGTCATCACGATATCCGTAAGGGGGAAATTCCGCATCAAAACCTACGGTAAATGTCTTATCAGATCCTTTAGAACCACAGCCGGTAAGAACACCTGCTGCCATGCTGATCGCCAATAATGCCACTAATACTCTTTTCATAATACATCCTCCCGTTCTGCCACTCACTGTTGGCCGCATTGTATACTTTAGCATGGTAAATTGCTAACACGGTGTCATAGTAACATAACGGGAGGGTCTTGTCAATTCTTTATCGGTCGTAACGCTCCACCATCGAGAGAATTTCCTTTGCATATCTGGGGTATGCTGCTGCTACATCCTTCACTTCGTTCCTGGCGGTCTCCGCCACCTCCTGGTTGTAATCCATCTGTTTGCGGAGCGCCTGTCTTCTCTGAATGAGTTCATGTCGGATTTCCACCATTTCGCGTTTATCCAAAAGAGCTGCCGTCTGACCGATCCAGCGTTCCGGCATCTGTACCCGATAGTTAGACAGCTGTTCCACCAGTTGCTTCTGGTAATATTCGATCTTGGCTTCCGCCTCCGCGAACTGTTTCCGTTCTTCCTTTTCATCCTGGTACATTTTCCACAGCTTTTCCAGTCTGGCTGCACTGTCCGTATTATATTTCAGATACAGATATTCCATCAGCTGACAGTTGTTCACATACCTGATCTTTACTTTGTTCTGCAGCTGGATCAGTTTATTGATGGTCTTCTCCACACGCTGCAATTCCCTGTCACTGTCCATGTATTTGATACACACATAGGAGATTGCCACTGCGCCGGCGCCTACCGCCAGGAAATATCCAACATAAGTATCCATTTCAAATGCAAACTGCAGAACAGCCAGCATGATCACGCACACGATCAATGCCGTCAGGAAGATCACCGCCATTCCCCTCTGATTGTTCATCAGATTCTCCAGTTCATTTCTGCGATATTCATAGGCATGCCGTTCTCCATCCAGTCGATGCAGATCCTGTCGTACCAGATTGCCGTATTTTTCGCCTTCCCGGATCTTCTGAATCCCTTCTTCGATCTCATCTTCTCTTTTACGGATGGCATAATAATCCGCATCTTTCATCCGGTTTTTCTTCTCACGATATTTACTGCGTTCCTGTTCCAGCGCAGATATTTTACCTGCGGTACGGTTGATCTCCCCTCTCTGCTGTGCAGGTAACGCCTCAATCTCTTCCATATCCGTCAGGTACGATGTTACCAGTGTATATTCCCCGGTGAGCAGATCGATCTCCCTGGAAGCTTCCGCTATCTGCTCCAGGCAGTTCACAATGTAACGTTTCCGCTGATCTTCCTCTTCAAAATTTACACCGTTACGTGTATAGACTAACTGTTCCCAGTCATCCTCTTCCACCGGTTCTGTTTTTTTCTTAAAAAAGCGTTTCCACCACGCCATAGTTTTCTCCTGTCCGTTCCAGTCCTGTTATATGCTGGCACTCGTCCGATAACTGTTTTTCAATGCTGTGATGAGTCTCTCATTTTCCGCATCGTATTTCTGTCTGTCATTTGCGCGCCATTCTCTTCGCAGTTTCAACTGCCGGAATTCCGGCTGCTGTTCCCATTCTCTCCCGAATTGTTCCATACTTTTCTCCAGTTCCAGAGATTCTGTATAGAATTCCGGGTTCCGGGCCGCAAATGCCACATAAGCATCTTCTGTAAGCTCCATGCGTTTTGCCGCAAGATAAGCATCCAGATGGCTTCTGTCCGGATCCGCCTGCCATGCCTCACGAAAATACTCTGCTGCCTTATCATAAAGCATCAGTCCGGTAAGGGCCACGCCTTTATTATGCAGGATCGCCGCCCTGACTTTTCCGGCCGGAAGCTCTCTTCCTTCTCTCTCCAGATCACTCCAGGTCTCCAATAGCATATCATATCCGCGAATGGCCGCGGCATATTTTCTTTTTTCCACCATATAGTCGATCTGGCTCTTACGTTTCTCCAGGTTGCTGAGTCCGGATCCCTGCTTCAGCACCTGTGCGACTGCCTGCAGCTCTTCTTCCCCATAGATTCCCACATACTGCAGAATCGTCAGCACGAAAACACTCAGTGACCCCTGTTTATGTACCATGGGGTACAATTGCTTTGCCAGTTCTCTGACCCTGCATTCCTCTCCGATCCAGTCCACCAGTTTATCATTCATGATAGACATATCCAGAAGAAACGCATTTTCCTTCAGGCAATAGCACAGTTCCTCCATGCAATAGACCCGGATCTCCAGTCCTTCTATATTATAGGCTGTTTCACAATATTCACCTACACACAGACTTGCCTTCATTTCCATTCTCATCTCCATCCATCTTCATCTCCAGTCAGAGTTCGATCTCTTCCTTCCAGATGTGATGTGTTGCAGCACGAAATGTGCCAAATCCCAAATCCTCCAGTTCTACCTTGAGGTGTGTGTCATCCCGCATTTCCACGCTGATCCGCAGGCGGATGATTCCCTCCTGTAATTCTTCCGGTACGATTCTGGCGATCCGGTTCCCCTTGCCGGTCAGGGAAGTGATCAGGATCTCCACAGCTCGTCCCTCCAGCAGATAGAATTCCATGGTATTTTTGGCTTCATACCAGTTGATTCCGGCATCCAGCAATGCCTGGTAGGATTCCTCTCCCTGCCTGAGAACCTTCATTCCGATATTGGATTTGAGTTTATCTTTTCCCAGAAACACATGATTTTTACCGGTTTCCCCGGGAGTCAGTCTCTCCATCATGCCATAACAGGCACCCTTGCTGAACAGATTATTGCCTTGGAAAACTCTCCTCCCCTTACACAGATAGCGCAGGGATTCCTTCATCCAGTCCCGGGAAAAAGCTTCACCGATCAGATATACCGAAGATATCATCTGATTTTCACATAGTTTTTTCGCGATCTCCTGCATTTTCTCATCGGATTCCGGTACCGGGAAAGGAAATTCCCTCTCCTCCATATATGCCACTACAGGTGTGGTATGCCGGTTGCATTCCATGCAGTAGGTACGTATGGAAGCATCTCCATATTCGCATAATATCGTCTTATGCCGCCACAGTTCCTCCGGCTGGTACAGATTATAGTAATAAAAGCTCTCCACATGACTTTGGAAGCAGATCTGATCCGTCTTCAGATGAAGTCCCTCTGTGGCTGCTGTCAGCACTTCCAACATCCGATGATCCAATTCTTCGCAGGTGATCATCAGGGCACCGATACGTTCCGTATTTGTCACCTGAGATAAAAGGCCCAGACTTCGTTTCAGGAAAAGCGTCAGCAACGCAACCGGATCAATCGGTGCGCCGTCGATCTGCACCGGTTCTCCGTCCCTGGCCAGCTTCAAAAGGTTCTCCACCAGAATTCCTTCTTCCTCCCCGGCATATCGTATTGCTTCACTTCCGTAAAACCACTGGTTGACTCCCTGTCTCTTACTGAGCGCCAGCGGAATGGTATAGACCGAAGATCCCGCTACGGAAGACAATGTTCTGATCTCTTCCTCACTACCCGTAACATAGCAGCTGATCTGCGCATATTTGTTGCCAAGATCATATCCGACGATTACTTTTTCGCTTCCCGGCAGTCGCATCTTCCTTCCGCCTCCTCTCTGTGGTCTGTCTGATCTTACTGCAGAGTGAACAGTCTGTGATCCAGATATTCTCTACGGTAATATTCCTCCAGAAGATGATCCAGTGTATCATCATCCTGCAGCGTCATACTGATCATCATATCATTGACAATCTCGTATTTACTGTCCGGATTATCATTCATGATATCACTCTTCTGTAAGCTTCCGCTCTCCGTCAGTTGTTCTCCGTTTGCGGATTCTTCCATAATATAATACTGAATATTCTCACCAAAAAAGAGCACAAACTCTTTGAAAAATATTCCACTGTATACTTCCTGCATGTATTCCGACAGATAATCCTCTGCCTGTCCGTTCTCGTGCAGCATCACATAATGAATTCTTGCCCGGACACCGCCTCTGGTATGATACTCCACAATGGTCTTGTCCTTTAGTTCCTGCAGCTCGGGAAGGCAGTCCTTATATTCCCGGAAAAAGTTCAGATGAATATGCTCTTTCATCATTTCCTGCAGGAAGTCCCGGATCAGCAGCTCGTCTTCTCTCTCCAGCCTGTCTCTGTTCTCCGCATAGAATTTCAGATATGCCAGTTTACAGATTCTCTGTGTCTCTTCCCCCCGCAGATAGCAATTACGGATTTCATGAAAAATGTATTCCTCCGTCAGTTTTTCTCTGCAGAAGTAATCATAAGAGCTCTGGATCAGAACCGCCTCTTCGATCTCCTGTCCGGCTCCCTGAGATACGTAATAGCGGAAAATATCCAGCCGTTCTCCCACAAATGCACCGGAAAACAACATCTGTACCAGAATTTTCTCACTGAGTTCATAGCAGTCTACTTCAAAAGATCTGGCTGCTTTCCAGATATCACGCAGCTCTTTCGTCGTTCCCTGTACATAATGAGACAGATACTCCAAAACATTTCCGTTGTATTTTCCTCTGCGAAAAACAGACAATGCCGCCGCATATAAGGCAGGTTCTCCGTCATGTACGGACTGTGAGATCAGCGCATCCGTCAGGCGCAGCAATATTTTGGCTTCCACAAAATACGGTGTATACCGTTCGATCCACTGATATGCCTTCTCATAATTCCCCCGCAGTATCAGGAAACGCAGTACGGTCTCCCTCTGTTCCACCGTCAGATGTTCTCCAGCAAACTCCTGCAGATATTCATCCAATGCCTGCACATCATCGGCATCAAAATAAGCCTGCGCCAGCTCTACCGCTATTTTATGCCGCAGCTTCGGCTCCACGGCATCGGATGCCGCAAGTCTTGCCATACGCATTAACTTTGCGGAAGGCATAGCTTCTTCTCCTCTGTCATTTTGTGCAAAATACAGATCCAGTTCCACAGTATCCGGCACATAATGTTCCAACAGCCGCAGATATTTTCCGGGCACCAAAAGCTTTTCCAGCGTGTATTCCACATTTTTCAGGAATCTGTTCCCATAGGCATCCTCAAATGCAATGGTATAATCATTTCCGTAGATTGCCACCCATGCGATACCGTTCTGCAGTAAAGTCTCCGTCATTTTCAGGTTGCCCGGCTGACCAACGATCACCTTGCGTATTCTGTTATCTTCCACCCGTACCAGATGTGCAAACAGAAGACGGGAAAGGGGCTTTGCCATTGTCTCCGTCACAATCGCGGGTGTCAGGAATCCCTGATACAGCACCGCCAGATGTCTGTTAATGTGCTGTTTCTGAATCTGATCGATGACAAAACGTTCGATACGCGGTTCGTAATGTTCATACAATTCTTCGTATTCCGCCCTGTGTTTCAACAGATACGCATATAAAAAGGCACTGTGTTCGTAATCCAGATTGTTCTGGAACGAGAAATACATCAATATTACCTTCGGCAGTTCCGTTACGGAATCCATATCTGTCGAGGCCATATAATATTCATACAGATTGGTGATCCGCAGATGGCTTTCCACACCCTTCTCATACCAGCCAAAAGCATCCGTACCGGTCTTGCCTCCTTTGATCAACAGACTGCAGATTTCCTGCAGGATACGTACATCTTCTTTTTTCCCATATACTTTTTTCAGAATTCTGCACAAAAGCGGCGAATATTCCCGCACTCTGCCTGACAGATACAGAAGCTGTTCTAACAGGCTGTCACTGATTGCCTCCTGTCTGGCGCCAAAATGCAGCACCTGCAGTTCAAATCCGTTCAGTTTCCGCAACAATGCAGGATTGCTGTTCAGAAGTGCCAGTGCCTCCAGATAGATGACCGGACTGGTACATCCATACTGATATTGCTTCTCCAGGAACAGCCATTTTCCGGAAGCAGACCGGTTATACTCTTCCGACAGATACAAAAGCAGCCACGCCACCCGCCATCTGGTCCTGTCATAGCGATAGATCTGCTCCACCTGTTCTGCCATCTGCCTGGTATACTGGGGATCTCTGTGGATCAGTGTCGTCAGATACAGATAATATGCCCATAGATCCCCACCGGCAGCTTTCTGTTCCTCCAGCATATCCGCTGCATGATCCAGGATCCAGCCGGCTTCATTGTACCTCTCTTCGGTGATCAGAAGCTGTGCCTGAAACAGTCTGGCCGATGCATCCCGTTCATCCATAGTCACCATACGTTCCACCAATTTGCCGGTCTCTGCCAGCCAGGTACCTGTTCCGATCTTACGTAATCTGAAATCCTCATAATATTTCATGATCTGTACTCTGCACTGCATATGACTGTGGTCCGCATGCCGCACCGCCGTCATATCCCCCAGCTGTACCGTCACCGGGATCTCCAGCGACGTATAAGCATTGTATATATAGATCCTGCCGAAATTTTTACCGGGCCTGCATATACTGCTGTCGATATAGACCGGGAGTCTGCACCGGTTTCCCAGAAAATCGTCATCACTTAATGTTTCTTTTTCTGTGAAGACAAACTCTCCCTCACATTCGATCTGTAAATCGGTATATCCCCAGCCGTTTCTGACAATATTCAGGCTGTTCTCCGTCACCCCGTAATTACCTTCCGCTCTGGAAAGCTTTTTCACCAGTTCCTTTTCCTCTATCAGAAACTCTATCTGCTGCTTTTTATTGATACAGATCAGAAATTCCTCCACGTTCTGCTCATTGCCCTCATAGGCGGACAGCATGCGATAGCAGCCATAAAAATGTTCATCATTCCCCTGGAACAGACGCCGGAAATCCGGATCATAGAATAACCGTACCGCTTCCGCCCAGTTACTTTTCGCCAGATTAGCAAAATGAAACAGATTCCTTATGGTACCGATGGAAGAATTCAATACGCCATGCTCCACGGTCACCACGAAAGGCAGATTGTATTCTCCCCTGTTGCTGACTACAGAAAAAGAGCCCTTCACCACATCCCCTTCCTCCAGATTTTCTCCATGGAAGCAATAAAAAATTTCTGCATCGGAGCCGGTAAACTGGTCTGTTATGCATTCCATCAGCAGATGGTCCGATATTACAGATCCTTTTACATAGCCTTCCGATGCAGAAAGGATGTGAAAAGAGCCTTCGTACGCTGTTCCCTGAGACAGGGAAATCTCTATTTTAGAGCAGGAGAATTCCAAAGAACCATTCTCATAATCGAAGTTTCCTCCTAAAATTCTATCAAGTATCTCCTGCATGTACCTTCACCCGTTCCCTGTTGTCAATTTGGATTTATTATACCAAATTTCGTACGTAAGGGCAAGGTGCCATACCTGTTAGTCCAGGTTTAATTTCATATAATAAAAAATGTCGTAAAATCAAGGTTTTCCACAGCCTCTGTTACTAGTGTGTTACTAGTATACCACTTTTCTACATAATCTATTATAAAAAAAGGAAACGTTTTCACAGTTGTTTAACCCTAATTCCGACTTTCCTGGCTCATGGTTTTACAAGTATATTTTTTGTAATTTTCTAAATGGCAAGTTAATTGCTCCTGACTATCAATCTGCTGTAGCCATACAATCTAATTACACTTGTATGACTAATGGATATGTAATTGGAACAATACAGGGTGCAGTGAATGGCTGGGCATCTATCCGATCATCCAAGAATGCAAATTATTTCTTGGCATTATGTACATCATCAGAAAAACCTATAGCGGTATGTATTCCATTTGCATCCGGAGACTCCGTTATATTTGGATCGAGTGGTACATATAATCTCGCATTTGCACCGGCTAAATAATTATTGACACATATAGACACACGATAGCCTCAACATATGCCCTTTTGATACGGGCTTACGGTTTACGATTGCTGAACCATTGATATAAAAATCATTATAAGTATTATCCTCTGCAACAAAGGCACCAGGATAAGGATTACCTGTATACGTTTGTGGTAGATTACTAACTATAGCGGAGTATGCATCTATATCACTTGTTACCGTTAATGTACCACATCCAATACATATATTACCGATTTTGGTGTATGTGAATATACCAGTGATATTATCATGGGAAGTCGCTTCAGTTGTAGTTTCTAACTTGCCATTTAAACGAGAACAGGCGGAGAGTTTTTCCGAGACTCTCCGCCTTTACCAATGAAAAGGTTCAAATTGGACTAGTTGTAGATTACCATATATTTATTATACCGTCAATCAAGTCCTTTTAAGTTTCCCACTTTTCAGCAATGCTAACATTTGTATATTCTGTTTTGCCGATCCGATGTATCCTGTGATACCATTTTCCTTCGCGATTGCTTTACGGTTGGCAAAACTGGAGTTAACTCCGACAGCATTAAGTGCCGCTACAATGGATCCAGATGTACCGGTGTATCTGGGATAATATGCCGTAGTTGACTGCACGGTTCCGCTACTGGTCACCTTTGTATAGCAGATATCCATATCTACATATCCGCTGATTCCAGACACTCTACCGCGGCTGGAATGCTGCCAGCCCCAAAGATTATGACAGATAACCGGTTTTTTTGATGCCGGCGGGTCCATAGCAATTGTCATATCTTTCGTAGACGGATATCTTGCAATCCAGAAATCACAGTCAATATAAGCCTTGTAAGGTTTGATATAACTGTTGTAAAAGGACAACCCAGTATACACGCCAAACTCATAACCAGCCGCCTCGATCACTGCCTTATAGGTGTTGAGGATCCGAATCAACTGAATACCTTTATTTTTAAGGCAGGCATCCTCCGCATCCGCCCATACCTTTCCGATCTTTCTCCCGGCAAGTGCATTTACCACTGCTTTGGCTGCTTCCCTGGCTACTGCCTCAGTGGTAGTATACAGGTAATTATAAACATCCAAAGGTAGTCCCTGTGCGCTTGCTCCCGCATAGTTTCTGACAAAAGACGACTCTGTTTTATTGGATTTATCGATGACTTTCAGGACGGCAAACTCTACCCCTGCCTTTTTCACCTTCGCCCAGTCGATAACTCCGTTCCATTTTGCTACGTCAATGCCCTTCATCATGGCTTATTCCTCCTCTGATCCATTCAGTTTGCCGTCATCCAGCAGATCCTTCACTGATTGGAACCACTTTTCTATTACGCTTTCTAAAAAATCGTCTGTGATAAAATACTGCAGCCACGACGGTAAAAGCCTTCTCGCCTGACTTACCACATATTTCATCTTCTGTTTCCCGGATCCGGATTCCTTGAATGCATGTTCCGCTATCAGGAACAGGTGATATACATCCACTCTGATCTCATCAATTGTCTTATCGCGGATGTATATCCATAAAAAGGTACCTGCTACCAGTGCCGTCAGCACTGCCAAAATAATTACCATGATTGTACTTGTACTCATAACTCGTATCCTCCTTATATTAAAAATGCCTGCACTGCTGCCCACATCAGGCCAGCAATTAAAAAGCCTATCACTGCTCCTACTACAGTATTAAATACTGTTCTCTTTGCATTACTCCACTCTTTCCCCGGAGCACGCTCCATGTCATCCACACGACCATCCATTTTTTCAACTTTCTGATCAAGGCTGGAGACCGTCTCATTGGTGTGTTTTACTTCCTCCACTAGCTGAATCATCGTGTTTGACATCGTATGTATTTCTTCCGTCACTCTCTCCAACTTATCAATCCTATGAGTATTGGATTTTGATCTGGATTCTACCTCTGTAAGACGATGTTCCATTTCGGTTTCATTCATGTCGCACCTCACTCAAATATAAAAGCCGGTCACCTCCGGAAGGAAGCAATCGGCTCATGGCTCTTGGTTACTATGTAATTGTTCGGGACCGTCTCTCACTCTCATAGGCAACCTCCTACTCTGCAGTTGTGGTCAGATCTGCAAGCTGGGTCTCCAGGGTGTTGATCTGATCCCGGAGAGCCTGCCGCTCTGCATGGACAGTCTCCATGTCATACTCAGTCTGCTCACCGAGAAGAGTATACTCGTATGTTTTGATGACCTTATAGTCGCTGGCAGCAATCCGGGTCTTAAGGTCATCAATCTGCGCTGTCAACTGACTGATCTGCTGCTGCCGTGCCTGCTCTGCAAGCTCCTCTTCGGTCGGTTCAGGTTGCACCGGTGCAACTGGCTCAATATATACTGAGCCATCATTTGACAGCTCATACCAGCCGTCACCCGCGCGAAATAAAGTTGTGTATGCCTCATACTCGCCGTTGTCTAGCGGGTATTTACATCCCTCATCCAGGTAGAGGCGGAAGCCGTCAGTATTTACTGTGAGATTGTCTCCGGTGATCCGGATCACATGAGGACTCTCCTCTGACACAATGGCCTTTGTAACGGTCTCTTTATTTTTAAATTTGATATAGCCCATAACATGACTCCTTTCTAGCGCTGTTCTGGCCGCGCCCGCCTTCTGATTTTCTACTGCTAATCTCCACCCATTATTCAATCACTCCTTCTGTAAATGGCAAGTTAATAAAATATAAAGATTTTAGCTTTACAAATTTATCAAACACAAAATCTAATATATATTATTTAATTTTAAGCGATAATATATGCAATGATATTGATGACGGGTCAATCGTTGTACTATCTGCTCAAATATTATATTGGACTAGCATTGGTGGAGAAATATTAAACGTATCTTATGATGATTTCGCAAAAACTTTGAAGCTTATATTTCCTAAAGGAACTATTTTTCAAAATGGGCAAGTACAAGTTAGATGTACGTATATAAAAAAATTGGATTAGTGAACAGATACTTTATTTATAAAAACCAGTTGGTTGGTTATATATTGTTCCATACTATTTTACCATTCTTTTTATCCCAATAATTTAACAATTTCTATGTCAACGGAAAATAACGACAATGTTGTGATGTCAACATATGAATACACATTGAATGTATCCTCATCAATAACATTCGCAAAAGAAGCAAATGTAACTATTGGATATGGAGTATTGTGCGGTAATACTACTTGTGATATTAAACGACTTTTTGCATTACCAACCCAAAATTCTATTCTTTGATCGTTCCTCGTTATTGCGCTTATACCTTGTACTTTAACAGTAATAAAATATATACCTTTTGAAAGAGTAAAAGCTGTACCATCAATTATATTAGTTCCAATAGAAATATTGGGCTTATTGACTGAAATTTTATCTTTATCGTATTTCAGTAACTTGCCATTTACATCAGCAAATCCATCTGCTACCGCCTTGGCATCCGGCACGTATCCAGTCACTTTGGTAGCCAACAGATCCTCCTTTGTTGTGATCATCTGCGCAAATGCCGTGGCTGTCAGATCCGTCAACCACTTCTTGATTTTTCCGAAAATAGTCTTATGTGTATCGCCGGTCATGATATTCTGCCTGCTGGCTGTCTGAGTAAATGCTACCACATTGTCTCCGGAGTCTCCTGTCTTATCAAGCTTATTTGCAAGATCCGACTCGATCTGCCCTACTACTGTGCTATCGATGCATGTATCAGCAAATTTTAAGAACTCGTTTACCGCATCTTGGTATTGCGTAAAAATTGCATTCGTATTCAGTTCCGTAAAAGGTATGGCCAGCCCACATACATCAGAATTGAGCCGCTGATCCGTAATATTCTGCTGTTGAATCTTGATTACTCCTGCTGCCACATAGATATCCGCCACAACATAATCCTTGTATTCTTCCGTTCTGCGGCACTCCGGTGCAACCGGCTTATAGGATGGCGTACCCTTCTGTAGTGTATAATGGATATCTCCTTCATCCTTGCACCACGTTGCAGATATCCTGTCGATTCTTCCCAGTACCCCATCGGCCGGATCAATTGTGATTATAATATCTCCGGTGCTGTCGTACCGGTACCCATCAATAATCATTTTTCCGGCTTTCAGTGTCACCGTCATATCTCCATTTGCGATTACCTGCAGATTTGTATCCTCTTTCATAAAAATTCCAGATGATATAAATGCCTGAAAATATCTAGCAAAATCCTCTGCCACATATTCTTTGTCATATCCAGTTTCTGTTACTTCCGCATCACATGGAAAGCTCTTTTCTGTCTCCTGTGCCATACCTTTACTCCTTTGCTTTTATTAAATTTATCAGTGTCGGTACATCGTCACCCAGTGTAATTACATAGGATGCCTCTGTCTTGGAATATCCTTTCTGGATTACCTTTACCTGCGTGTCCACGGTTATTCCCCATTGCGTATCCTTACAGGTTACGTAATCTCCCAGATCAAATTTCATTGCCTTCTCTTTATTGATTTTTACCTCGAAAGCCTTAGCGATGTAGTAGGCAGACATTTTTTCAAGTCCTTTTTGCCGGAGCTGATCCTGCAGGACTGCTGCCGTAATTCCGTCCTCAGAATAGCCTGAGGCATTGTAAAACATTTCATACCGGTCCAGCCCTGCTCCAGAACCGACCGTTACAAGCACCCGGTCTGTATCTTCTCCTGGTCCCCCTACCAGGCAGACATTTTTGTAATTCCCTTCATCCTCATTGTATTCCTGGGTGAACACATTTTTAAATTTTCGCGTAAAAATACATGGGTGTTCTGTCCCCTGTGTCCTGTTCGTTCCTCTGTATACTTCAAATACCAGTTTTTTCCTTGCATAATCCAGTCTGAGGCGGTATCCCAGTTCCGTAGTCTTTGACATATCCGTCAGCGCTTCCTGCAGATTGTCGTATGTGATCTGTTTTTCCACCTCATCCATATCAAAATTCTGCAGATCTCCCAATTCTATCAATGGTATCTTGCGCGTATCATCTTCCGGCGCAATGATCTGTTCCTGCACCATCTGTCGCATCAGCTGTTCCGGCGTCCCTTTCATGATCATCTTTTTCCAAATGATCCGTTGACGGAAATACCTTGTCACCATGTAACCCTGTATCGTAATGGTCTGCTGTCCGTACTTATTCAGTTTGAGAGTCTTTCTTGTAATCACCGCAGGCTGTAATTCATCCGTTTTATATAGTAGATAGCCCCTCTGGAGGATCCTGTTCATTTTTTCCGTAAACACAAACACAGCTTTTATGTTTCCCGGTTCGTGGACTTTCTCTGTCCACAGGATGCTGTCATATGTGGATATCACACCAACTATATTGAGATTCCTGTCCAGTATATAAATTTCCATACTTACACCCCCGGATATCTGTTATAAAATTGGATTCGCGTCTCCAAAAAATTTTCTCCCTCATCGGCGGCATATCGAAATAGATTATCTCCCGGATCAAGTTTCAAAAAAGTGTTACCCTCTCCCGCCAGGTCGATTTTACCTATGTAATCTTCGGAGATGCCGTTTTTTATTCTAGTTACCGTATTGTCCTGACCGGTCTGAATCACGATCTTTTCTCCTGCATCCATCGTACACAACAACTTAATAAATGTGCGCTTATTCACATCAAAAAGCTGTGGATTCTTCACAATCCCTTTTGCTATAAATGTGATTTGCATCCCCACCGTAATACTCGATTTGTTATATACTTTTGCAATCAGTGACCTGCTCTTTACTCCGAAGTGTACCCCTTTATTTTTGGGGATCACCAGTGGAAAATGAAATCCACCGACCACATTTGCCACTGCAATCAGAGTTTCTGTCTGATCTCTCCAGTATGGATCCATGGCTATCATACTGACCGTATATTGTTGCACCGGTGCAACTTCTGTGAATTCAAACTTTGGACTTTTTTCCGTGATTGCCTTTATCACCCGGTTACTTCCGCCGTAACAGTGTGTCACACTTAACTCTTGTTTCGGTACAAAAAGATTCTGGAGCTTGTCCCTCAGCATCTGCATCTGTGCTGTCGTATGTGCCTGCATCTGGCCGGTAATCTCCATCTCCCTCGGCAACACATAGCTATTAATCAATGTTGCTCCGTCCTGGTCAAATCCCTGGGACTTTACATGCTCTATTTCCAGCCGGTCAAATCCTTTGGTTTCCTGCACAGTGTAAGGATCTGCTGTCAGTTCTATCGATGTAATGCCATTACTTATGATAATTTTCCGATCTGTTACCATTCCTGTGCCGCCTCCTGTTGTGACTCCTTTATTCTGCGCGCCGTCTCAATCGGATCATCTGTCGGCGTATAGAAATTGATCTCATTGTTTATCTCAATACGTTTCTCTGAGTTATTTGTTACTGTCTGCGGCTGATCTGCCAGAATGCTTGCGCTCGGAAGAGACATTGCAATTACATTATCGATGTCCGCCATTGTTTCCTTCCATCCCTCTATGTAACCTTCTCCGGACATTTCGCCCATATATTCAAACTTTTTCGACGGGCTGTGGATATCCAGCTCCCGTCTGGCCGCTTCCACAGCATTCCTTGCTAGACGCTCCACTGCACTCACCACAGATGAGCTGCCGTTATTGATACCCTGTGTCATGCCCTCCGGTATTCTTCGTCCTATCTCTTCCCAGGTGGATGTGCTGATCTGAGACCTTCCGTTGGCTATAATTGTGGAGCACAATATGTTCAGAGTATTTATAACCTGCTGCCGATGGTTCCCAATTCCCTGAATCAAACCCTGATCAATATTTTCACCTATTCTTTGATATACCTTTGATGGGCTATGTATGTCCAGAGCCTCTTCTGTGGCCTTCACAGTGTCGTTTGCCATACTCTCGGCCTGATCTGCCACTTTATCCGCATTGTCTTTAATCCCTGTCTGAAATCCTTCAGCAGCTTCTTCTCCTGCAGTCTGATATGATTTCATCACATCTGACGTCACCTCATCCGGTAGAGTCATTGCCTCTGTAAACATTTCATTTGCTTTTTCCAGCTCTTCATCCGTCATTTCCACGAATGTTGCCACATATCCTGCGCCCTCCGGTCCCAGTTCGGCCAGGTGCTGTAGCAGTCCCTGATTAACGCCTCTGTCCGCAAGGAGTTCCATATTGTCAGCCCATTTCGTTATTCCGTCGATCTGGGACTGCATGTTATTCAATAGTTCAGTAGTAGACAGCTGCGTCCCTGATTGGAATTCCGCAAAAATATCCAGCTGCCCTTTTACAGTCTCCTGCACTGTGTCATACATATCCTGTAATGCCTGCTGTGTTTCCTGCGACATTCCGGATATCTGGCTACCGGCTTCTGCAGCTGCATCTCCCAGTTCCCCTGTGGCTGCTGCCGTATCGTAGATTCCTTCGTTTTGTGAGATGTAGTCGTAGCAATATTCGTACTCATCTGACAGGGTTGCTATACTTCCCTCTGTGCTGCTTATTGCTTCGTTCAGTTCTCCTAAAGCCATGTTTGCACTGTTCACAGCATCTGCATAGGCGTATACATAGGCATCATTTTCTCCCGCCTGTGCCAGCCTTTCCTTCGCCGCGGCCAATTCGTTTTCCTGAGCAATTCTCTGCTCATTCAGTTCTGCAAGTTTTTTCTCTGCCTCCCACTGTTCCTCCGCGATCTGCGCCATATCCTCTCTGGCAGCATTTGCTTTATCCATCGCAGACAATGCATCTATATTTGCATATATGGCCTCTGTTGACATATTCAGCAGACCTGTCTGCTCGTCAATCTTCAAGTTCAAATCCGGAAATGCTGTATTTAACTGGTCTATGATCTGTCTCTGACGATTCTGTTCCTCTGTAGTGAGTTTTGTTTTTGCCTGCAGTCCATTCAGTTCTTCTACAAGTCCTTTGGCTGCTACCGCCTCATTTTCCAGACCAATCCGATTTTCTTCTCTAGACTTTTTTGTGTCATCATACTCTTTTGTAAGTTCTTTCGTTGTGTCAATCAGGTTTCTGGTAGCCTGCTGGGTTTCGGACAGGTTCTCAATGCTGTCTTTGTTGAGCAGTATGTACGCTCCCAGTGCTGCGGTAAGTCCAGTCACCGCTGTAATCATTATTCCTGCCGGGTTCGCATCCATTGCGGTATTGAGCAACCACTGTGAGACCGTAGCACCTTCATTTGCTGTCTTATAAGCCTCCCATGCTTTCTGCACTGCCACAATGGCCGGTCCTACCGTATTCATTTGCATATTAGCTGCTACGATTCCCGTCACTCCTGCTGCCACCAAATCTGCATTATCCAACAGCCACGTTAAGCCGTCGATTGCTACCGGGAGTGCTTCCTCACCTAAATCCAGTGCACCCTCACAAAAAGCTGCCATAGATTTTGACAGCTTGTTCAGTGAGGTGTTAAGGTCACCCTTGGTGACGGATTTCTGCAGGCGGTCCACGGCATCCGTAGCACCCTGCACTGCAGTACGCATGTTTTTATCAAAGATCTCTTCCGTGGCAATTCCCAATCCCTCCAGGGCGGATTTTAAAATCGTTACATCCCCTTTGAGGTTGTTGTTCATGGTGTTTGCCATATCACTGGCCGCACCTTTGCAACTGCTGATCTCTTTATGCAGATTGTTAAATTCGTCCCCGGTTCCCTTCAGCAGAGCATTGACTGCAGCGATGTCCGTCTTGTTAAAGATCTTATTGATTATCTGCGTCTTTTCAGTACTGGACATTCCTTCCATAGCACTGTTGAGATCGATCATTATATCATTAAGGTCTCGCATATTTCCGGTGGAATCTGCCACCTGAATACCTAATGACTCGATGGTATTGCTGGCCACATCTGTGGGAGCCGCTAAAGACAGGATTGCATTTCTTAAATGTGTACCTCCCTCTGCTCCTTTAATACCGTTGTTGGCCAGTACGCCCAGTTCGGCATTCATTGTCTCAATTGACATTCCTGCCAGTGAAACAGTTCCGGCACATACCAAAGTAGCCTCACCCAGCTGTGATACGCTGGTATTGGACTTCTGCGCCGTCTTCGTCATCTCGTCGATGTAGGTGTCCAGCTTGGATGTTTCCATGTTCAGAGCTGCCATAGAGTCCGTTACCAAATCAGATGCATAGGCAAGCTCCATATCACCTGCTGCCGCCAGATCCAGCACCTTCGGCAGTGTCTCTACAATCTTTTTTACGTCATATCCGGCCAAAGCAAGATAATTCTCAGCCTCTGCCGCTTCCGTCGCGGAAAACTTCGTCGTGGCTCCGCATTGTTTTGCTGCAGATTCCAGCTGTTTATAGCTTTCACTTCCGGCATTGATCTCATCGGCAGTCATGCCCATCGTCGCGGCGACCACGCTCATGGACGCATTAAAATCCACGCCCACACTCGTGGCAGATGTTGCGACCGTTTTAATACCGTCCGCTATAGCCTTGACACCTGTTTTGATAGCGTCCGCCGCAAGATTAGCCTTTAGCACATCGCCAAATACCGACACCTGCTCCGTGGCATCCCCGGTCTCTTTCCCCAGCTCATTAATGGATGTGGCACATTTATCCGTGCTCTTCTCCGCCTCATTCATATACTGGGTGGTCTTGTTCAGGTCATCCTGCATATTATTGAGTTCTGCCGTGGCATCATTCAATGCTGTTTGATAATACTTTGCTTTTTGTCCCGCTTTGTTGTAGCTTTCCTCGGCTTTTTCAAGCTTGGACTTCAGATCATCTATGGTCTTAGCCTGCTCCGTCATTGCATCGGAGTTATCCCCACTGCTCTCTGACAGGGCAGACATTTCCTTTTCTGCTTTTTCCAGCTCCTGTTTCAGCGCAGATATTTTTTCAGATGCAAGGTCCTGTTTTTGGGCAGAGTTCTCCATTGCTGCCTGATACACATTGACCTTTTGGGTCTGTGTCTCCACCTGCTTTGTCAATATCTCATGCTTTTTTGTAAGTGCATCCAGGGAGTTCTGGCTGTTTTTAAACTCTGAGCTGCACAGTTTCAGCGCAGATCTGAGTTCCTGCTGGTCTGCTTTTATATTTTTTAAGGCTTCCCGGTATGCTTTTTCTCCATCCAGGACAATTTTCCCACCGATTGTTCCTTTTGCTGCCATTTGCTGTCTCCTACAATACGTCCAGTGTGCTTATTTCCTCTTCTCTGTTGTCACTGACGCTAAAAAGTCCGCGTTTCGTCATAAAGTTATGATGCCTTTTGTATATCTCAAACAGGTCCATCCACGATCCGATATACTGCTGTCTCACTGTCCTATGTGTAAATCCCAGACATGTGACTCCCATCTGATAAAGCCAGGGGAAATCCATCGGTGTATCCTCTTCCGACTGGACTCCTCTGGCTCCTATTTTTTTGCTGCAAAACACCTACTGAACTCTTCCTGGAGCATAACACAAAGATCCATATAGGGCACATTGCAGTTATGGAGGATATAATCCTCCGTAATCTCTTCCATCTGCCTATTATGCTCGTCTGCTTCGATCTGCAATCCTTCCATCACTGCTGCCGGCAGAATCATTTTTACTGCTGTAACCGCCGGCTCCACAATATAGATCATTGGTACTCCGTCAGAGGAGTACATCTGCTTTCCTTCCGCATCCTTTCGGTACCGCCAACCAAACAACTCTCTCTCGAATGCTTTTACGCTTCCATACTTTTCCTGTACCATTTCCAGCACATTCAGATCTATCTTAAACGGGTATGTCTTCTCCCCGATCATTATCCTTCTTAATTTTTCCATGCTTTTCTCCAAAAAGCCCCGGGATATCCCCGGGGCTGCCTGCTCAGTCTACAATTTATTAGCCGTTAATAAAATACTCTTTGATCATAACCTCAGAATTTACAAGTCCGCTCTTGTATGCGATCGCTCTCAGTCCTGCCGTAGCAGCAATGGAAATGGTATTGTTATACTCAGTTCCGTTTGCTTCGGAAGGTGTGGTACCGTCTGTGGTATATTTAATGGTTGCACCCTTGGTAGCGCAGGAAAGTGTTACCGTCTGCGTTTCTGCGTAAGTTCCGCTTTCCACGGATGCCTCGGGAGTAGCACACTGCTCTACCACGCCAAATTTTTTCTGGATCCACTTATCTGCCTCAGCCTCTGTTGCATAGTAAGGAGACTTAATCCGCCACTCGCCATCCTCGTTAGCACTGGCAGTACCGCTCAGAGACGGTGTCTTGAATACGATAGAATCTCCCTTCGTTTCAAAGGACTCCTCGCCTTCTTTCATTTTTACTTTCAGGAGCACACATGCCCTGTACTTTTTAACTCCGTCCAGCTGCTCTGCTGTGATAAATCCATATCCAATATACCCGGCTTCATCTTCGCTCTTGGAAGCTTCCTCTCCATTTACAGCCACTGTGTGTCCAAACATTATTTTTGCCGCCTCAGAAGGCAATCTGTCTGTTCCAATGCTTACATTCGCATTTTTGAATTCCGAGACGTATTCCGTCTGCTGGTTGTCTGCATACAGCGGGACCTCATTGTAGTTTGGTGTTACCGCTGTACTGATCGCCTTTCCGCATTTAAAGGCATCAGAATACTTGTTAGTTGCCGGATTGAGCTTCGCAACCCAGGGTTTGGATAATCCAAAATTAGCCATTTTATATAGTCCTCCTTAATTTTCCGGCATTGTGATATTCACATTGAATACCGTATGCCTCTTTTTTTCAGGTGCATAGGAATCTACCCATGACTGGATGGATTCCACACAAAAACCGAGCTTTTTCAGTTCGGCTTTTATCTTACTTTTGTCTTCCATATACTCCTGTTGTGGCGGAGTATAAAGAGTTATCTGCAGATATGCTACTGTTTGAGTTTCCTCATTGTCAGCATCCATCGCAGATCTCTCATCCTCGTATGTATACGTAATGTATTTTTCCTTACTACCCTCGTAAAGGTCCGGTGCTACCGGACAATTCACAACATTTCCCAATGACGTAATCAATCCATTTACATTCATTCTGCACCGACCTTTCTGTTGTAGATCTCCTGCATCCGGTTCATGATTTTCGCATCGGCATCATTTTTTGCCCGTTGCAGCCAGGGGCGCGGAGCCTGCCTTCCTGATATGCCGTATTCCTTCCAGATTGCTTTCAGGATGTTGGATACCGGATATCTTCTGGCTGTTCTTTGCCCTTTCCCGTTTTTCACGGTATACGTATTTTTAGAGTTGCCACTCGGTCCGATATGTACTAGCCATGCTCCGTTTTTGCATTTCTTCGGTTTTCTCGCCGTCACGGACTCTACCATTTCCGATTCACCCTCATGCAGGATAGTACTCTTCATGGATTTTTTGATTGCATCCTTATAGATGGGAGCTGCCTCAGTGAGCATGTCCTCGGCCAGTTCGTCAAAGTCCGTTTCTAACAGCTCTGATAAAAAATTATCCGGAAAATCAAAGTCAAAGTCAGCCATTTTCTTCCTCCTGCAGGTAAAGTTCCATCCGCATTGAGTTCTCCGGAATATAGGTGCGGATGATCCGATAAGTGATTCCGTCGTGTTCCACTCTGGATGGCTTTGTCTTCTTTCCTTCTATCTCCACGGTGGCTGTTTCAAAATCATACTTGTCCACAGTCATCATCTTTGACAGCGTAATTCCTTCCCTGGCAGCCGCATAGAACTCTGCTCTTTTGATCCCTTTTTCTTCTGCAAAAGCTTCTGTTTTATGCAATTCTTCCCGGATCACAAAGCCGTCATTATTCCGTACCTTCTCCGGCACTATCAGGTTGATCACTTCGCTGTTCATCCTTCGATTCCTTCCCTTTGTACAATCTGCACAGGCTCATTGCATCTCTCAGTTCTTTATATGATTTTTCATATTTTTCGCCCTGACCCATGTAGTCAAACTGCCACTTGCAATAAAATTCCTTTGCCGTGTCCATGAGCTCTGAATCTTTCCGGATATCAACACCTGCTCTCTGCATATCCAGTGAGCAGGCGCTCATATACCGTTTGATATCATCGTCAAGTTTGGCATGCCTGATCTGCATAGACTGGCGGATCTGCTCCACCGTAATCATGGATTACCTCCGCAATTATGCTTTCGCTTCTTTCAACAGGGCGTGTGCCTTGGTTGTGATGACATTCCCATCCATGATGGCATAACCGCAGTAATATGTCTTACGTTCTGTAACGTGATCCTCAGGGATCATAGACATCTCTTTGTTGATATTCAACTGATATCCATATTTGGCATTGGACGCCAGGATTTCACCATCTTTCATGGAATCGTCCTCTTTTATGAGCATACCCAGCACTCTGTGTGCACCTCCGGCAGAAGGATCTGCAACAAAAATAGGTCTCTTATTGCCGTCTACGATGTTTGCAATCTTATTCCAGATTGTGTTAGTGTTGGCATAAACAGCAAGGCCTGCACTGTATCCGGACTTAACTAAGGATCTCAGTTTCAGCATATCTTTGTAAGTGGGATCTCCACCATGTGTGTAAGTTATTACCTGAGGTGTACCGACCTCAGCTTCCAGTGCCGTTACTACGCCTGTAGGCTCCGGCTTACCTGAATTTGCTTTAGGTCCTGCTCCATGTGTAACACCATATCCGGCACCTCCACCCATCTTTTTTGCCATTTTTCTCTGGATATAACGGATGAAGTCTTCAATACTCATCTCCTTAAGTTTCCATGATACTTTGATATTTCTTGCCAGTTCGCAACCATTGAGGATAAATTCCTTAAAGGTTTCCTTACCATCCTCTGTCTCCGTATCTTCGTCGTACCACTTTGCATCACTGGATGTGTCCTCCTGAATCATGGACAGTACACCATTTACATAAGTCTTAAGCACATCGTTAAAATAAGGATACAGTTCTCCTACCATCTCCCAGATGCCATTAGATACCGTCTTGGGGACAACTATTGATGTATTGCCCGTCGTATGGGTAAATGCTTCATTTACAAGGCTGTAAGCTTCTGTTTCTTTCTCATTAAGCTTCAGACCCATCATGTTTTTCGCCCATGCATTTTTGTACTCCTCAGATGCCCATACCTTTGCTACCGGCGTGTCTTTTGTAAACTCGGAGGTATCTGCAATTTTATCCTGGATCTGGTTAGGATTTAATGCTTTCGGCTCTTTATTCAGTGCCCTGAAGTTCGCCTCTGCCTGTGCGATTGCATCCCACTGATCATCCAGATCCTTGATCTCCTGCATTTTTTCCTCTGCTTCCTTTGCCTTTCCGGCATCGATCAACTTCTGTGCTTCATTCATCAGTGCCTTTCTCTTGTCCAAATACTGTTTTTTGTTCATGCTCTTTCTCCTTTTAATTTTAAAAAATTTAACCTTTGCTGCATTAAAAAAGCAGCGTCCCCGGAATTATCCGGATCTTCTGCCTGTTTTAACAGTTTTTTTACTTTTTCCATCTGGTTATTATCCGGCAGTGCAAATAGTGGTCCTGCCACCAGTGGTGTCTCCGGCTGCGAATCTTCAAACATGATCCCATCGATCAGCCCTTTTTCTTTTGCCTGCTCTGCTGTCAGCCAGGTCTCGTGCTCCATCATGGCAAGCGCATCCTCTTCGGACATTCCGGCTTTTGCCATATAGGCGGTGCATAATGCTTTGTCTGCCGTTCGTAGAACTTCCGCCATTTTTTCCATGTCGCTATGATTACCTCTTGCCCCGGATGATACGCAATGCACCATCATGAGTGCTGTCGGAGACATTTCACAATGCGCTGACATTGCTGCAATCGATGCTGCGCTACATGCTTCTCCGGTAATGTATATCTTTACATTATCTTTCCTGCTCCGCAGTAGTGTGTAGATCTCCGACCCTACATCGATCACCCCTCCGGGAGAATTGATATATACCTCGATCTCATCTCCGTCTGTAAATGCATCCATTACTTTCTGGATATCTGCCGGACAGGTACAATCCTCGCCAAAGTAGTCATAGTACCATTTGTAATCATTCGGCACCATCACACCCCGGATGTTTATCCTGTGTTTCATCTTTGCTCCTTTCCGCTGCGTCTAACATTTTGAATATCAGATCAGCCATTACTATATAATTTTTATCATTCATCTGGGATAATGCGCCCCGGATGAGGCCAACGACTTGCGTGTCCAGACGACGGATTGGTTTATCTCCGTCTGCGATCGGCGCCATGTTCATGGTTTCGCGCCATTCGTTCGGCGTCATGGCTCCGCGGTCTACCATAGACACAAATGCAAGCTTCGTAGACAGGCTTGCGCACTGTAAGTTGCTTGCCGTAAATACGATTTTATTTCCATGACCGCGTTCCTTCCGGCTGAACAGCCTTACAGAATAGGTCTCACCTAACTGTATGGCTAACGGTTCTATCTCAGCCTCGTAATATGCGTTCCATTCGTCTTCATTCCATTTTGACTGCACGATTTTTTCGTTTGTGTTAAAAAATGAATAGATTCGTTTGATTGTCTCCTGCGTCTGTGCGGCGTTCGGTACAAAGTCCTTCGGTTCAATCCTTATCGCATCTGCCTTTGTGTCTACGCCTGCTGCCCCGAAAGTATCGCTTTCAAAATTCAGGTAATTATCTACGAAGCTTTTAACGTTTTCTTTTATATCTTCTGGTCTCAATGATTGTGTGAATTTCAGCAACCATCTTATGATTCCACTGTTTTTTACAGCTTTAATAATTCCCTGATCTATCGTTCCGATCACTTCCATCATAGAAGACAGTGCCTTTGCCGGGCTTTCTCCAAATATATCGTGTTCGTTGAAGTCCTGCCGCAGATGTATGATCTGGTCATACCTGAAGGTATTGCTCCTTCCGTTCCGGTACTGGAATTTTAAATACAGCTCATCATCTATGTATTGGGTCTCGCATAACACACACGGAATCGGATACAGCTGCATCGGCTTACTGTTATCATCCTTTATCACCAGAATGAAGGCATTGTTGTTCAAACATAATTGTGTGGCTACCTTTTCCTGGAACATCTGCCCTGTCATAAATGGGTTTGGTTCCGACAGGATAAAACGGATATTTGCGTCCGGATTAACCGTCAGTCCCTTCGCATCCTGTCTGATATGTTTTGCCAGCAATTTTCCCACAGCTTTAACTTTCGGGCGGATGCAAGATCTCACTATATCACTGTCATAGAGTCTCCCATTCCACGCATAGTAATGTTCTCCCCAGGTGGTTACCATTTTCATTACTTCTTTTGCATTTTTTTCGTTTTTTGTAGGCTCTCTTTTCCTAAACAGTCCCATTTTTTCTCCTTAAATCAAACTTTCATATTCTTCCAGATTGTTCTCCAGCTCCACATAGGCATCTAGCAGTCCTGCAGTCCCGTCTATCCTTCTGGTACTGGTATTACCTTTACATGGCTGGATATTGTCGTTTTTATCAACATCTACTGATGTGTTACACAAGCACCACTTCAGTACCGGATTGTTGTTGTAAATGACTCTCTTCGCAGATAAGTCTGCTCCCAGCGATTTCATCGGTCCTGATAGTGTCTTTTTCCCTTGTATGACCGGATCCATCACTGCTGCCCCGAAGGTATCTTTCATGTCTTCTACAAAATAAGTGGCCGACCAGGAATCGTATCCGCACTTGAACAGATAAATGTCATATTCTTTTTGTACCTGCTCGAACCATTCCCGGACATATTTGTAATGCACTTTATTCCCTGGACATGTTCTAATCCAACCATTTTCAGCCCATATGTCGTACGGGATCTTGTCCTCTCTGGTTCGTTGTTCCAGGAGATCTTCCGGTAACCAGTACATCTGCAGCACATATATTCGTTCATCCTTCGGCACTTTGAATATCACAGTTGCGTTTGTCAGATCCGTGGTACTTGATAAGTCACAGCCTCCGATACCGTAACGAGGTTTCAATTCCTTTATATCAAATGTTTCCCTGTTATCGATCTGCTCAAAAGTCAGCCATGCCTCCGAAGATGTCTCCCGGATGTTGAATTCCTTGCACACGAGATTTTTTACCAGCTTCGGATCCTGCATTGCCTTTTTAACTTTATCCCTTAATGTTTTAAGGTTTTTAATCGTCCCTAGTCCGGGGTTAGCTTTATACCAGCATTTCTCATCGATCCATTCCTTTCTGTTGTCAAGCTCATATACAAATGCGATCAAGTGGTCATCCTTATAGCCATTTTCATCAAAATAACCATTGATCAGCCGTTCGGCTTCGTCATATTTCTGATCATAGATATCTTCTCTTACTGTCCCGGCTGTCGTCGTAATCAGTATCAGAGGCTGCTCCCTGGCAGTAACGCCATCAGCGATGATATCATACAGTGGACGCCCATTTTTCCACTGATGGATTTCGTCCATCAGCGCACCCTGCACATTCAGGCCATCCAGCGTATCCGAATCGGATGCAAGAGGCTTAAATGTGCCGGAGTTGTAATCTTCGGATGACAGCTCTGCCACCAGTGGCTTGACTCTTTTGAGCAAAGCCGGTGATTTTTTTACCATCCTTTTTGATTCGAGCCATATGATCTTAGACTGGTCTTTTTTTGTCGCAACCGCATACACTTCCGGGCCGGGTTCTCCGTCTCCCACCAGCAGATACAATCCTACTCCCGATGCCAATAGTGATTTTCCATTCTTTTTCCCGACAATTAAAATAGCCTCCCGGTATTTCCGGAGACCATTGATATCTACGAACCCGAATATAGCTGCCAACATTGCCTTTTCCCACAGTTCCAAGACAACTCTTTTTCCACCGCTTTTACCTTTGGAGTGGTGACAGTAGTTTTCAAAAAATTCTATGATGTGATTTCCCCGGTGTGCACTATAAAAATACTCTCCCTGATGATCCATATCATAAATCAGTTTTTTATATGTCCTATAAGTTTTGTCACATACAGTTATTTCTCCGCTTTCTATCTTCTCCCAGTACTCCCGGATCGGATTGTAATCTTCTGGGTATTTGATCATATATCCTCACGCCCATTCACAAAGTCATCGAATCCATCGTCTTTTATCACCTGCTTGCTTGGTGTCTTCGGCAAGCAGTCCACCAATATTTTCATTGCTTGCGTCTGTTTCTGTGACATTTGTAGATACAACTGCGCATCAGGGCTCTGTTTCACACCCCACTGGTTCTCTCCGTTTTTATAATCTGTCGTTGTCCCATTTCTGATGATCTTATCACGCAGGTCTTGCATTGTGACCGTCAAAAAAGCTACGTCTGCAATGGTAGAGTCAACTAATTTCTTTTTATTTTCATCAATTTCCTTGAATAATCTTCTAAGTCTTCCCACCTCTTTCTTGATCCGCTTTTGTTTCTCCAAATATTCGGAAACGCTGTCATATTCAGCTTCTCTACGACGTTCTTCTTTTTCAAATTCTTCCTCACTTATCATGGATACCACACCCCCCTTATGATGACCTGTGTGTTACATCAATCTCCGCCATCGGTTCTCGATCATCCATACCCCACCTGTTTTTAAGGGGGGAGTCTATGTCCCTGACAGAAATCGGGTTGCCATCCTTGTCAAAGATGCATAACGGCTGCTGCCCCTTGCCAACTCCATGTCCGTCAAACTTGTCATGACAATCCTTGCACACATACTCTAAGTTATCATGATTGAGACTGATATCCGGATCTCTGATGTTGTCCTGCGTCAACAAGATCTTGTGATGCACGATGTAGCCTAGCTTCTTCTGGCATTCCTCGCACAGTCCACCATCTACCAGTCTCCTGTCAGCAATATAATTATTCTTGCATTTGATCCATCTTCTGGATTTATAAAATGCTTTTGCCCACTCCTGCGCCATTGTCTCTTCTGTTGCACCGGTGCAACTCCACGAAAAAAGGCAACGCAGCTATCTGCATTGCCCTGTCACTAATTTATCACGATACTATATTATCACATTTGACATGCGAAATCATGCCATCTTTTACTTTAACTCCCCAATATACCTTCCAATCTGTTCTATGGTCTTAAAAACTATCCTCTTCATTTGTCTCTCACTGTACGAGGCACCACCGATTTTTAGGTAGGGAATCGGTGCTCTGAGACCTTTACTCCAGTACCTGATTCTTATTACCTTCTGTTCTTCTGGCCGAAGAGAATTATATACAAATTCCACTGCCTCAATCTCTTTCTTGATCCGTTCATGGTATACGGATGTCATCTTCAAGGCTTTTGCCTCTGTGACAGACTGTGCCTTATCTCTTTCCCTGGCAGGATCCGACGGACGACTGCTGCCTCCCGCCGGTGATGCCATAATGTCTGATATGTACTCCTCATATTCTTTCTTTCGTTGGGGATACCGTAATAATATAGTTTCGATAATCCTCCAGCTTGCTCTGTTAATTCTTTGCATCGATGCTTTCTCCTTTCTGTTGCACCGGTGCAATTTCCGGTGCTGTTACTATGCTACTCTGTTATACTTGTGCTGCATTTCTTCGATATCGTCGATCAGATAATACTGCACTGTCATGTCCGGCTTAGCATGGCCAAGTAATTTACTCACCAGCAGGACATCACCCGTCTTGCGATATAATACGCTTGCAAAGGTCTTGCGGTACACATGCACGGTTGCGGTAATCCTGGTTACTCCGCCACGGACAGCCATTTCTTTAGCCAGCTTTTCAATTCCATACTCTTTCATTCTGTTATGCGGTGCCCGATCTGCCAAAAACAGCGGATCTGTTCCCGGTCTGTCCCCAATGTAATTTCTCAGTGCCATCACAGCTACCGGAGTGAGCATTCCTGTGCGATATGTGTCCGTTTTTTCTGCGTAAATTGATACCTGCTTATTTGTCAGATCAATATCTGACACGTTGAGGTAAGAGATTTCACCTACACGCATGCCGGTACAAATCATCAATTCAAACAACGCCTTCTCCTTTGGCGTTTGCAGCGCATAGCGGATAGTTTCAACTTCCTCATCTGTCAATCGTACCTTCTTCTTTTTCACCTGCTTAACACGATCAACGCCATCAATGATATTATCCTGGATATGCCTCTTTTTAAATGCCCAGGAAAAGAATGTGCATAAGTACCGGTATATTGTGGATTTATAATTGTGGCTGATGTGATCACGATAGGATCTAATAGCAAGATAATCTGTGATATCCTGCGCTGTCACATATTTATAATTTTTGTTCACAAAGTCAAAAAACTTGCGGATGACTCCGATGTAGCTCTTGATCGTGCCGGCATGGAGTCCTGCTGCCACCATATCCACACAGTATCTCTGCATTAACCACTCATTGTCATGCTCAATGGTCATTGGCAGCTGTTTGATCTCTGCCAGTTCAAAGTCCTGCAATTTTACGTAAAGCGTAATCTTCATCCGGTCGATCTGTTCTTTGGTCATGCTGTCACGTAATTCATAGGCTACGTCGTTGATTAAATCATTTTTAGTCATATGCGCACCTCTTTTTCTCGTTGCCTAAGGTATCACATTATGGTATGATGTCCTTAAGCAGTTGAGCGGTAGATGATATCTTTGGTTGGATGGTCTACCGCTGTTTTATTGGTTACGATTGCAGGCTCCTCTGCGGTTGGCTCTAAAATTGTGTATGATACTTATTACTCTTTTTCTATCACTCCTTCACTAACTTTCAGTTTAGTTCCTTAACCCAACGCTGCTTCTTTTCTCCGATGGGGTATTTCGGTTTTTCTGGGAACAAACTCATTTGTGTTGCGATAACCTCTCTCGGTCTGCTCGGCACATTCCAATCAGTTCCACCAACCCCATTAGCTTCGAGCACCCATCCTGATGCTTTAAGACTCGCCCCGGATTCTGACGAAAGAATGTATGTTATGATTCTGCGATACCCCATTTCTTTTGCTATTCTTGCGGCTCTTGAATAAAGAAAACTGCATACATCCTTTGTGCCATTTGTGCATAATCTTAATACCTCGAGCGTTTTACCATCGTCCAGGACTCTTGATACTGGTCTTCCAACTTGCACAACTCCAACTATTTCATTATCTTGCATTGCTGCTATTCGGAATTTGTCTCTGTGTGCTGCCTGATGATGCCTGTGATATTTGTTTATATAGGACTGTGCATCTTTCAATTCAATAGGTACTGCTACCAAATAATCACTTCCTCCACTAAATCCTAACTCAATCCACATACTCAAATTTATAGTCAGGATGCTGCTTTTGAAGATTGCCCCACACCTGATTGATATTGCCTTTAGCTCTAGGGCTAAAATTAAAAGCATCTGATGCACTACTTGCAATTTTATAGCTGCCATCTTTTCTGCGACCGCCATAATACATCTTGTTTCCATTTGTGTCTGTAATCATTAATTTCATTTTCTCTACCTCCGCTAAATTCTAAGTTACCCTATCTATTTTCTTTGCTATTGCCCTTATATTATCGAGTACATGATCGCAGCATTCCCAGATAAGCCAACTGCAATCTCCATCTTTTTCAGCATTCATTACTTGTGTTATTATAGATATATTTTCATCTGGTAATCTTTCGGCAATTGAATCCCATTTAGTAGAGTCAATCCACTTTTTAAATCTTGGCTGATAATATCTGACTTCTTCATTTTTAACTTTCATGTATTCTCCTAAGTTACACATATTTTTTGTGTGCCTGTTCCAATTCCTGCTCTGATATATCCAGATAGATCTGTGTGGTCTCTATGCTCTCATGCCCCAGGATCTTAGATACCTGCTCTATCGGCATTCCTCTGCGCAGGGCAAATGTGGCTCCTGTTCGACGGAATCTATGCGGATGCACCTTTTTCACATTACTTTTATTTCCAAGTACCCGCAATCTGCTCCCCAGTGTGCTCTTTTCAGCGTGACCGCTTCCTATCAGCTCCGGTACTTTCCACCAGTCATACAGTTTTACATGATATTTCTTGCATTCCTTCGTAAAACCACTTTCCGGTCCTACTTGGATACAACAGTTTGGAAAAAGATACTCATTATTGTCCTTCCTCATGCCGAGATATCTTTCCAGGTGTATCTTTGCCCTTGCATTGATGTAGCAGATTCGGTCCTTGTTACCTTTTCCATGCACCAGCACGCTCTCATGATCCGGTGATATGTCCTCAATTTTCATCTTTGCCAGTTCCTCTATTCTGCACCATGTAGAGGACAGCATTTCAAAAATGCACATTAACCTGACATCGTCTCCAATATTCAGTCTCAGTTGCTCAATCTCAGCCTCTGTAAATGCTGACTTTTTTATCTTAGGAGTCTTGATCTCATCCACCTTGTTCAATGGATTTTTCAATAGATATTCTTCTTTTACCATCCATTGGTAGAATGAAGAGATTACCCGGAGCATATTCTTTTGATATACCTTACTGACATGATCTCTTACCTCTTTCGTTGCCAGATACAATTTGATATCATCCGAAGTTATCTCCAGTGGTGATTTCTGTGTCTCACGGAAAAATCGCCCGAGCTCATCTCTGTAGTGTCTGATGGTATTGTCCGTCCTGCCTGCCACTCGCTTATTGATCAAGAATAGTCGGACATATTTTTCAATGTCATTCTCATTTACCACCGCCACTTCTGTGCATCTCTCCGTGACTTCGTATTTATCCAGTATAATAATCAGTCTGCTCTTAAGTGCATCCGCATCTACGCCATTGCCGATCAGCAGCATCATGATATCATTCATCAATTTGTCTCTCATATCAATACTCCCATCTGCCCCGGCGTAATAAGCATATGTGATTTTTCTGTTGTCCGCGGATCATAAGGAGCATGCAAAGTGTCTCCCTGGACACATATGGCTTTAATTCCTAACAGACTCAGCTGGAGGTAACACATATACACGCCCTTCCAGTCAAGGTCCTGAGCTACCACCTGTAGCTTTCTCTGATAATCAATGCCCTGGTCTCGCATTCTTTCTGCGATGGCAATGATCATTCCACCGCCTCCACAGCTCGGCTCACTAACACGATAAATACCATGTTCGTTTGGTTCCAGTAGTGCCAGGTTGGCACATGCCTGGCTTAAATGGTATGGTGTAAAAAATTGCCCTGCTGCCTTACTTCCCATGCCTGATTCCATGTAAATCTGTCCCAGTACATCTGCCATAGTTTCTTCTAATGTTTCCACAAGTAAGTCAAACATTTCTATCAGCTTCTCTCTCTCTTTATCGTTGTATTTCTGTATGGTGGCTCTGTATTCGTCTTCTCTCCTCTGCCATACTTTATCATGGATCATTGCAAGAGAGTTGCTGATTGCCAGTGCACTGCACTTTGTCCAGTCCGTAAATACCTCATATGCGGAGTATCTTCCTGCCATACTGTCTATAATTTTGATAATATCTTTCTTACGATCCATAGCATCGCCACTTCCTTTTCCGCAATAGTTTAACTATTGCCTGATATCTCATGGATTGTCAAAACATAGTACTGTTTTCCCGGTATTCTTCCTGCTTCTCGCAGATAAGATCATATCAATTTTTTCTTGATCGGTAGTGTCAGCATGACTGCTGCCTCCTTCCCTGCCATTCCAGTCCCATCGTTGTGAGTTCTCCGTAAGAAAATCACCTTGTAAATCCGTTCTTTCGGTCTCTGGTCTGGACCATATGCGGATAAACAGCTATTACCTCGTATTCCCTGGTCTCGCTGATAAATCGGTGTTGTCCCCGTCCGCGGGTCTCCAGCGGCTCCTCGATGATCTTGTGTTCTGTTTTGATGATAGTGCCTATATATACATTATGGATTCGCGGCGCAGGATCCGGCAGAAGATTGCCGTCCCAGTCCTTATACTGCATTGTTGTCTCCTTCCTGGACGGCTGCTGCCTCTTGGTATCAGCGGCCGCCCCGTGGCTATGTCTATAGTTATCGTGAGTACACTCCAAAAGGCTTATTGGTTTAATTTCTTAATTGTTTCTTTGACGCTGTCGTAATAGCGATTGATTCCACGCACTAAAAGTTCTGTCTGTGTAATTCCCATCATTTCAGCGCAATATTCCATTCGCCGTTTTTCTTCTGGTGTCAGTCGTACTGAGATAAGTTCAGTTCGTGCTTTCATAATTTCTCCGTTTTGTATATACAAATTTGTATATACATTATTTCCATTTGCTGTAGGTCAGGGTTTCCTCCGACCAGTCTGGGTAATGGTCCTGCAGGTACTGCCTAAATATCTGCAGCATCTCCTCCCGTCTGCCCTTGTTGCCGTTATCGAGCATCTCATGGTGACTCTGGCAACCCAGGGCTCCATTCTGTGGGATCCCGAGTCCGCCGCGGGATCTCGGGATGTAGTGCATGATGCTCTGCAGCTGCTGTCCGTACCAGGTGACGTCCTCCATGTGATATTCCATACGGCAAAAGATGCACTGATACAGATCACGCTCCTTGATGATTTGCCGGGAGGCGGCATTAAACTCCCTCGCTCTCGCCTGTTTCGACCGCTTCGGCATTGCTATCCGCCTCCTTTATGAGTTCTTCCAGCTTGTCCAAGTATTCGGAGATATCTTTCACCTGCACTCGCGCCGCGATGATCAGATCCATCTCTGCGTAACGTACCAGATTATCCACTGCTCCACGGATGGACTGGAGATAAGCAGTCCTTTGGTCTGCATCCGGACAATATTGCGGAAAATCGTTTTCAAGGTCTGTCTGTCCCGGTACCTGTTCTTCCGTGACCATGGTTACGGTATCATGATTTTCCGGTTCAGATTCTCCGGAGCATGAGTCAGTTACCTGTGTTTGCGGCTCTTCCGGTGCCCGTCCTGTCTTAAAATAGTCCTCCGATAAATTATAAGGATCCCCAGCCGGTGCTGTCGGCCGGAACAGCCAGATCTTTTCTTTTGCCGTCTGCTCCACCAGTTCTCCACACTCCGTTGATAAGGTATTCATTACAATGTCACCGGGCTTATATGTACTGGGCCACTTGCTCTGCGGTATTGCCGGCGCCTGCTGCCTCTGTTCTTCCACAGGCTCCGCAGGCTTCTCCGATGCTTTTACCGGTTCCGGTTTTTTTGGCTGAGATACCTTCGTCTCTTTTCTAGGTGCCGGTTTCTTCTCCTCTTTCGGTTGCACCGGTGCAATTTTCCTTTCTTCCGGCCACGGCTTTCCGTAGAGCTGCTGCCACGCTTCCTGATAGGTGGCACCGCCACTGACCAAGTGCCGCCATACTTCCAGCAATCGATTCCATGTATATTCCTGCTTTTCTCCTGTTCGCATATTGATCAGTGCAACGCTGTCACCATTGTTATGGTCCTTTAGGGATAGGTTTCGTCCGCCCATCCCCTGGATACGCATGGTGTACATCCTCTGTCCGGCCGGTGTCATAATCACCTGCAGATCTTCCGCTGTCAGTCCCGTTCTGCCCGCTGTCCAGATCTCCTTATACAGCCTCGGAATCTCCTCACCATCCTGAATATCCCCGGCCAGCTGTCTTACCGCTCTGCTCAGATCATCCTCTTCTTCCTCCATAACAGGATCCTGACCTTCCATCAGGATTTCCAGATCGGTTGTTCTGGACTCTTCATCTACCTGGTCCTTAAGCTGCTGTATTTCCGCTTTGCTGTAATCCGGTGTTAGCTCTTCATTCAATGCCGCCGGCATATTCAACATCAGTGTCAGTTTTGCATAGCCAAAACCTCTGTAATTTTCCTGGAGACAATCACTGTAGCCTCCTTCTGCGAATTTATCATTGATACGGATAAATCTTGATACTTTGGTTTTATCAAGGTTATACTCAGCCTCCGCGAACTCTACTACCGAACTGTATCCGGACTCATGAAGGATATCCGTGTCTCTGGCCAGCTTTAAGAGATATCCTATCCTCACAAACCCTTCCGCTGTCTTGCTCAATTCTGCGTCCAGCTCTGCTTTATATTCCTGATAGGACCTGTATTTTTCAATTACGTTTTCCATTCTTTCCTCCTAGTTATCCTGCTACGCAGATCCGCTGTGCATCTGCTGCCATCTTACTCTCTGCTTTGTATCTTATCGTTATGCCTGCTGCCAGTAATCCGCTTTTCAGCTTCTTTATGTAGTCATTAAGCCATTTCTGCATATTTTTTTCATCCGGCTTTTTATCGTTTGCCCCATACCACTGTCTTATCCTGTCTGTTTTTGCCTCTATCTCCACTGTGATGTATGGTAATTCCGGATCCGACTGCTGCCTCACCATCAGGATGTAGCTCTCGCCTCTGTTATGTTTGTCAAGGTAATTGTCACCTCCTACGCAGTGATGCAGGATCCGTCCCTCCATCACAATTTCCTCTGCTGACCGGGCAGGGCGGATGAGTAGGTTCTCGTCTTCCCAGAAATACCGGTTCCGGAGCTTTCTGTACTGCTTTCGGATGTCCGAAAACCTTGTTTTGACTTCGGCGAGGCGCTTGTCTGCCTCTTTCTTGCTGCTCTCCGTCACCATCTTTGTGTGTGCTACTGTCAGGTCTCTCGGCTGCTGATATACGCTGTTGTGCAGGTCATATCCCAGGGCGATCCTCATGTCCAGATAGTCGATGTATGTATTTGCAACGTTTTGAAGTCTCTGCTCTGTGCTTCCGCATCCGGTTCCCCATTCTGCTCTCGCATACTTTTCAATTCGATTTAGCAACTGCTGCACGCTCATGTACGCTGTCGCCACTTCAAGCTGTCCTCTTCTCAGATGAGCCTCTGCAATGTGGTCAATCTGCTCATCCGACCACTCTGCGCCCATCCGGTACTCCATCTGCATTGTCTCCAGGACATTCAGGTCTCCGTTCTTCTCGATCAGCTGGTGAACACGGCACTTCCGGATACCCAGGAACTGGTCCGGTCTCTTTGCATCAATGTCTGCCACTATCCCGTATCTGCATTTGAGCAGGCTTCTCACCACTCCAGTCAGTCCCAGCTTCACAAGCATTTCAATCTGCGGCGTCTCTTTGTATCTGCTCAAATAATCGACCGGATTGTATCTGTATGTTGTCCGGCTATATTCCTTCATCGCACTGTACTGGAACATGGTGTCTTTCATGTTCTCGTAGGTTTCTTGGAGGACTGCTGCCTCTCCTATCGAGATACTGCTCAATCCGAACAAATTGCAGTCATCCCAGAAGTCGCTTCCGGTATACGGATTGTGCTTGTGGTAGTCAATCTGTACCTTCTCGCCCGGCATATAATAGGCTCTTGCGATTTCTACTCCGGAGAGCTCCTCGTATGCCCCATTCATTTCCAGCCCTTTCGCTCCGCACATCATCTGCAGATGCCATGTCTTACTCACTTCGATGTATCTCATCACAAAGCCGTTGTCTTTGTACTTCTGGCCGAGGAACAGATGCGTACTTTTGCTGTGCTCGCCTTTTACCTTTCCCTGGCACTTATACTCTCCGACTTCTCCGCACATCGGGCAATGTCCGCTCTGTCCTTCCTTTGGTTCTTCTACCCATTTCTGAAACTGTGACTCATAAGATATCCCGTTTTTCCATCTGCCGTATGATACTCCGCCGCACTTGCTGCAGGCGATATCTGCCCAGCTTCCGTGTTTTTTGTAATACAAGAAATGTTTTGCTCCGAAAAAGAGCTGTTCTGCCTTGTCAAGGATTCTTTTCTCCGGAAGCTCCGGTGTATTTGCTTCCCTGTCCTTTAAGGCCTGCTGCCTGCGCAGGTATTTTCTGTGCTCTGCCTGCCTTCTGGCGGTCACGACGATGTTGTTCTCGTGCTCATAGATATACTCCGGCCATCTGTCTTGATTCCAGACAGTCACATGGCATATCTTCTTGATCCGGTCATAATCATTTGCACTATACAGGACGTTTTCCTGCATTGCCTGTTCCCAGGTCCCGGCTCTGTCATTGTTCCTGTGCCATAAAAGACACACAGCGCCATAATAGCGTTCCGGCTCTATCTTTTCTCTGGTCCATATGGCCGTCTCAGGAACAAAATTACCGAAATCCTTTTTAGTAAGTACGATCCGTATCACCGGGACATCCTTGTCTTGCTTCCTGTTGCGGTATACCTCAATAAACAGGTGCTGCTCGTGTGCAATATTCTTAAATGCTGTGACAGCAATATACTTTACCTTACGGTTCTTATTGGTTTCCGGAAGTGTCAGGTAAGGAATCTTTTCGATTGCTTTCTTTTTCATATTCTCCGCCTACTTTCCCATGTAGTAGTTCGTGATGATCTTCTTGGCCGTTGCCATCCCCGGGATCCCCAGTGTACACCGGCCGGCTTTCACTCCTGCTGCCGTCATGATTTTCTGATCAACGGGAATCTGATGTTTAAATGACCAGGTAAGCAGGGCAGCTATACAGCCTTCCAGACTCTTCCCCTTCCTCCGTACTGCTTTTTGCATCTCCGGATCTTCTGTGATTCGGATCAGGATATACTGCACCCAGTCCTCCATGATTTCTTTTGGCTTCAGTTCCGCACTTTCGATCTTGATTTTTCCCTGTGCGGCCATCAGCGGAGATGCCAGTTCCTCTACCACGCCATCCATGTAGTCCAGTGCATCTTCCTTGGTCAAACCATTTTCAACTGCCATGGCAATCAGCGCCTCTTCATCCCCTTCTTCCTTCTGTCCTGCTGCCGCTCTGTTCAGTTCTTCCACGGAGTCAAATTCTCCAAATTTATCCCACATATTCGTCTCCTTTCCCGGTTGCACCGGTGCAATTTTTCAAAAAAAGTATCGTTTTTGTGCTAAAGCGTTTCAAGCCGTGAAAATTTGTCACGGTTTCCTGTCAAGATGTTCTATTTCTACCATTGCGGTGACATTGCCGGAATGGTCTCTAACACATGTCACCTACTCATGCTTTCAGGTTTTCGGCACTTCTGTAAAAATGTCCTTTAATGCTCTCTTCAGTGGCATATTAAAGCGCATCCATTCGGCATACTCATGTTTCTCTCCTTCCGCCAGCAGGATATGACCACCCTCTTCCACGTCCTGCAGGAGCATTTCCCACAATACGGCATTCTTCACCGGGTTCCCTTTGGCGCTCTTCCATCCGTCCCGCTGCCATTTCTCCGGCCAATGCTGTGTGATAGCTGCTGCCACGTTGCTACACTCTGTATGGATCACTACGGTGCAGGCATAATGGAGACGCTGCAAAGCATCCCGGATGACACGCAGGACGGACTCGCTCTCCGTGGTATTGTCATACTCTGCGATCTGCGGGGAAGCTTCATAGTCACTGCCGTTCTTGCGCTTTGTCCTCATGATGTACATTGCCCGGCCGGAGCCCTTTGCGGATCCCCGGAGAGTCGTGCCTATAAAGATATCCACTACTTTCAATTCATTTTCCAATTTATCAACACCTCCTTACCCTGTTCGGCGGTTTCTTCCGCTCGGTGCTTTTAAGTCTGATCAGCGTGTAACTCCGGTACAAAAATCCCGTGACCGGATTGATTCCCTCATGGATCCGGGCTATGTAGTATCCCTTGGGTGACTTCACCTCCGGCTTCCAGCGGACCAGCTTGTCCGTCCGTGGCTCCGGAAGCGGCATATTGCGGCTGGTATTATAGGAGGACTCCGCAATCCTTGGTTTGCCTGGTGTGCCGTCCGTCTTGACCTCCGCTGTGTGCTCGTCCTTGGTCAGGTAGTTTGCCAGCTGCTCCATGTCATCCCCGTTAAATTTGCTGTGACGAATCTCTGCCACGTAGGTGCCGCCCTTTATCCATGCCTTGGTCACGATAGCAGCCGCATCACCCTCCGGTGTCTGCTTGATCACAAGGTGGATATGCCAGGCTCCCTTGGTTCCACGCTCAATATTGCGGATCCAGTAGAGTGGGACACTCCTTGCCCGGTAGATCTTCCGGATCTTTGCCATCGCCGCCTGAAAGTCCTTCAGTGCTCCTGCCATATCTGGTGGACGGTTCCCTACCTCATAGGTCCATGTGATAAAGAGATCTCCCTGATCAAAGTACTGGATCAGCCGCCACCTGCATCTCTTTTCCTTATTCCTCCTGTTGATCAGCCGCACTTGCTCTTTCGTCGGCTTCTCCCTTTTCCTCCTCGTCCGTCCCGGGGATCCATATGCTCCGTCGTGGTACTCCTCCACATCGATGACATCCCCATGCCGCAGACGTATCTTTTTCCGATTTACCATGTCTCTGTATCCTAACTTTAATATCTTAATCAAGTGCGCAGGGGCTTTCGAAAGCCCCATTTTTCTTGACTTTTTCGGCTTACAGAGTTACAATAATATTGTCTATATGTGTAGCTCTGTGAGCTGGCCGGCATCGCCAAATGCCGGCTTTTTTATTGTGCGAAATATGCCGGGTTCTGATTGGCTGGCATGTAATAACCATCTTCCGCAGGTCTGGCTCCGAAGTATCCTGCCTCGCCCGGGATCCGGTAGACCATGCACTCAAAACCCAGGTTATTTTTGATCAGGCATTCTTTCATTACCTTCGCTACTGAGCGGTCGTCAAAGGCACCCTGCTCCTTTTCGTCCCGTTCCTCGTTATACCGTCCAAACAACTTCTCTCTAATCTCCTGTGGCGCTTCCAGAAATACCGTGACCGCGCTCGCCTTGTCATACAGGTATTTTGCTTCGAACCAGTTCTTCTGAATCACTGCTGCCGTGAAGGCATCCCCCATCTTCAGGAGCTTGTCCATGTAATACTGTTCTGTTTTCATTCGTTTTTCCTTCCTTCAGTTCCTCAAGTTTTCGCTCCAGTTTCCGGATTCTTTTCTGCTTTTTCTGCAATTTTTCCAACTGATCCTCGCAAAAAAGGCAAAAAATAAAAAGCATAGCCGCCAAGCCCACGACTATGGCGATCTGCTCTCCTACCTCTGTTGATCCCAGTACCGGCTCCAGGAGCAATGCCCCGAGGAGCGATATCACAATATCTTTATACATGCCTTTATCCTTTCCGATCACGCTCTCTGCGTGGTGCCCGGAATCTTCCGGACACCGAAAGAGGTTCGTGCCGCCATAGCAGGTACGGCACTTCTACGGGGGACGTGGTGCTGTCAGATGACACCACGCACAGAACGTGATCTATTATGCTTGTCCATGCCCTCTACGTGGTGCCCAGGTGGGGAAACCTGGACACACACGCTAATTGTGTAAAAGGGGAGTGTGGTGTCGGGTAACACCACGTACAGGGCACGGATTGATAATTATTCCTCAGATATCAATGCTTTTTCCTGCTTGTCTGGGAGCAGGTCTGTTACCTTAACTCCCAGTGCCACAGCCACCTTACCAATATATTTAGGCTTGGCATAATTTCCCCGGCGGATCGCATACACTATATTCTTTGGCACTCCGGCCTTTTCAGCCAGTTCTGCAGGCTCCAGCATATTCTCTGCCATTGCAATCAGTATCTTCTTGCTGTCAACCTGCAGCATTGTCTTATCCTTTGGTATTGGCATACCTTCACTTCCTTTCCAACTCAAAAATTGCCCACCGCAGCGCTGCCTTGGTGTCCTCGTCAATATCATCACGCTCCAGCAGAGCATATAATCTGTCGATTCTCTCCATTCCTGATGCCTCCTTCCCCTTGTCAATATTGCAATTTTCGTATTTTCTCTCTATACTATTGTTAACTATCTGAATTTATAAGGAGGTTCTTTATGCTAAATTTTGACTCGACCGTAAATATCGCTACAATACTTGCACTTGTTGCTATCGTCTGCCCAGTTCTCACCGCCATAATAGATAATTTATTTCGCTTAATTTTTAAATGCATTGAAAATAAGCAAAAAAGATATGAGCAGGATATCTTACATAAAAGGGAGATTTTTGAAAATTTTCTATCTTCTTTTAATGAAGTTTGCCAACGCAGAGAGTACGAAACACTCTCTCGCTATGCCTCCAGCTATTCTCTGATTTACATTTATCTTCCGCAAAGTATCCGTGATGAACTTGGTAAAGTAAATGAGCTGATCAGCCAGCGCAATTGGGATGCGGCAATAAAGTATGTTGATCCTATTTCAGCTGATATTTATAAAATAATGCAAAAGCAACAACTAACGCGTTGATTGCTATTACATACGCTCTATATATCTTGTAATTTATTGGGGTTGTGTTGAATATTCGCTTTCCCAACTTTATGCAACCAATAGATGCAAGCACCAATATTGCAAGAGAACCATAATCAATAAAATTCTGAACCTGATTTACTGTCATTGCTATTTTCTCTTTTATGAATATTTTGTGTTTGTAAAGTCCTTGCGAATATCAGCATTGCAAGGGCTTTTGTATTTTCTGCTAAAGTGTTCATGTCATATCTGAGGCCACTCTGTTGCTCGGCTTTGATTTTGATATCCTCTGCCATCGTTTCGATCAGTTCATCTACCTTATCCACTTCTGCTGCCTCCTTCCCTTTATTAGTGATGAGATGATAGTTGCATTTTTCTAAATTACTCCATATACTTAAAGAAATACTGTATGAAGGAGTATTCTTATGATTGATGATTGCCGTCATGTCCTTAAAAACCTGCAAAAGCTATCCCAGAGCACAGACACTGAACTATGCTTCATTGGCTGCCATCCTCATATCTGCCGTTCTGACTGTCTGGATGTTTATTATGATTACTCAGATCAAGCTCATCAGATTCATGCTGTTATCGACCAACTTGCCCTTGACGGGTATATCCGGTATTCAGATCTCGGCAAAGACTATTTTTTCCTTACCTACAAAGGAGTTCACCCTTATAAGGTTGAATGGCAACGAATAAAAAATTTTCTGTTTACCTCAATTTTCATTCCCATTGTTGTATCCTTCGCTACAACTGTACTCACTTTGTTTGTGCAATCGTTATTGCAATAGTCGCCAGGCACGATACTGCCATGCTCAATGCAATATTCCAGATTACTCTAAATGTGACATCATTAAATTTTTGTACCTTCTTTTCAAACCGTTCATTCTCACTGAGTTTTTCTGATTCACCCGGTACCTTATGTGTGTTATGCACTCCTGCTGCCTCCTTTACTGATTGAATTGTCACTTTTTGTGGCGCTTAAGAGTTAAAAAAAATTTCCTGTACGCTCTTGTTATAATAATTTGCCAGTGCAATTTTGATGTAATCTCTCGGAATTCTATCTCCACATTCGTACATCGATAATGCTGATACACTGATTCCAACTGCTTTTGCAACTTGTTCTTGCGTTTTTGATCCGCGTAGGTCTACCAACCTTTTCCCTATTTCTTTTGCGTTCACCCTATAGCCTCCTTTGTCACGTTTTGTGGAACATCTTGAATATATCACTCGTCACTTTTCGTGTCAACCACTTTTTGTGGAATTTTGCTATTTATTTTTTCCACGGTATGTGGTATTGTTATTTTACTAAGTTGAAAGGAGACATCTCATGGGTGATTTTCCAAATGTATTTAAATCATTACGAATAAAAAGCGGATTAACTCAACAACAAATGGCTGAAAAACTAGGCTTGTCAAGAAGTACAATCGGAATGTATGAAAACGGCGAACGTGAGCCCAGTTTTGAAACCTTAGAAGATATTGCTGATTTATTCAATGTCGACATGAATTACCTTATTGGAAAAAAAGAATCTACTGAAATTATTCCAGATAGCTATTATCTTAATCCCGAAGCACGTGACATGGCGCAGTTCCTCTTCGAGAATCCGGAATACAAGGTTCTCTTCGATGCTTCCCGGAAGGTGAAGCCGGAGGACATCCAGTTTGTAAAAGAGATGATTGACCGGATGAGCAACCAGAACGGATGACTGTGGTTCATACATATTCAGAGGAGGTGTCTGACATGGATATCCATTCGGTACTGGCAACGCTGCCATACAGCATCAAGGCCTATGTGGTGACAAATCCCGATATGAGCTTTACTATCGTCCTGAACGATGCTCTGTCCTTCGAGCAGAACCAGAAATCTTACCTGCATGAGTATGCACATATCATTAATGGGGACTACGACAGAAAATGCTCCGTGGATATGATTGAGATCGGAGCGCACAAATAATGTTATCTACTTCGAGTCGGAATTGTCCGTGCTCAAGTTGATATAGTTGCACCGGTGCAATTTTTCAAAAAATATAAATTTTAGGAATAACTTGACAAGGCTTGAGCATAATAGTATAATGTCACTAATTAGTGAATGACTGGTGTCCGGTCACAGAAAAAGCCTTGGGTTTCCCTTGGCTTTTTTTGTTTTGGAGATTACTTATGGATAAAAAGATTGAGTATAGTACTATTTCTGAACAAATTGAACTTCTTCGTTCAAAAGACCTTATTATTGATGATGTCGATTTTGCTTCGGAACAATTGAAACAATTTGGATATTATAACATCATAAACAGTTATAAAGCTCCTTATCAAAAGGACTCTGATGGTAAAAAGGTTTTTATACCAGGAACCTCTTTCAAGCAGATTTTTTCTCTGTTTACTTTTGACCACACGCTCCGAAATGCTATTATGTCATCCATGTTAGCTTTGGAAGAGCATATAAAGGCAGCCGCTGCAGAAGTATTATCGCAGTCATTTGGAACCGATCAAAATAATTATCTTGCTTGGAAAAATTTTAGAGACCGACGACGCTCCCAAGAACGTTTTGGCTTAAAAGGTACTCTGGAAAAACTTCAGAAGGATCTTTTATCAGATAAAAATCCTATTAAATACTATCGAGAAACTTATGGAATCGTCCCTCCTTGGATATTATTTAAGGGATCTTACTTCAGTACCGTGGTGAATTTTGTAAGGCTTTTTAAGGAACCTCAAAAAAAATACTTCGTTAAATTGCTTTATAATTGTTCCGATGAACTATGTGCCAATAAGGATGTAAAAACGCTTCTTTTCGACACTCTCTCAATTTGCCTCGAGTATCGCAATCTTGCTGCTCATGGCGGACGTGTATATAACTACACACCTAATGCTGAAGTACGCTTAGATGATATTTCCTCTGTTATTCCTTTGGATAGTTCTCTGAGCGATTTGTATTCCTGGCATGGCTTGTGTCTATTATTAAACCTTTTAGACATATTCCCCTATAAAGAGCCCAGAGATATTATAGACAGAGCACTTACTTCCGAATTAAATCGTCATTTAGATCTTTATGAGAGAGACTTGGATTTTTTAGGTGAAGTTCTTAACCTGAATATTTTTACCGAATCTGATGATTGTATTCTTATCGAAGGCAAGGAGTATCCTATTAAAACGCGAAAGCAAAGCGGAATACCCGGTATGTTTATAGTTGATGCTCCAGAAGAATTGAGGGAAATGTGGGAAACTATTCCCGTTGATGCCCCACCAGATAATTAATAATAATAAAATCAGCCCCAGTGCGCCAACACCGGAGCTGATCCGATCTTACCGGGAAATCCCGTATAAAATCACCTTGAACAAGTGCATTTTATCATTTTCCCGGACAGATTGCAATGCAAACATATGTCCGGGCATTTTTATGCCCTAAAAGGAGGATGATACTATATGGCAAAGCGTATGCGGAACCCAAACGGTTACGGAAGCATTGTGAAGCTTTCCGGGAACCGCAGGAATCCCTACATGGTCAAAGTGAATACCCATATGGACGAGCGGTACTATCCTGTGTATGACATCCTCGGTTACTATCCTACCTGGGCTGATGCATCCATTGCGCTGGCCAAGTATAATGATGATCCATATAATGTTTCAATGTCCCGCCTGACATTTGCTCAGTTGTACAAAGACTACTATGATGCAAAATATGTTTACTCTGCAAAAAAATTATCCAAAAGTGCTAAAAATTGCACGAACATGGCTTACCGCTACTGTAAACCATTACATGACCGTGTATATTCTACTTTGCGCAAAATAGATTTTCAGCGAATTTTGGATGAGGGTCGTAGTAAAAAGGGAGAACCTCTTTCTCATTCCGTCCAGGAACATATTCTAAGCCTTATGCGTCAAATGGATGATTACGCTATGAGCAATGATATTATTAAAAAGAGTTATGCCACCTATGCAGAAATAAAAGTCGATGACGATGACGAACACGGGGTCCCATTCACTGCCGAGGATTTGCAGTTGCTTTGGACTCACAAAGATGTCCCATTTGTCGATACGATCCTGATCTACTGTTACTCTGGCTGGCGGATCAATGAACTGGCTAAAATGCCATTAGAAAATATCAATCTTGAATCCTGGAGTTTCACCGGTGGATTGAAAAATAAGTATAGCAAGAACCGCTGTGTTCCTATCCACTCTGCAATCAGAGATATGGTATCAAAGCGATATCATCCGGAATTCAAGAGTCTGATCTATCATAATGGTAGCAAGCGAATATCTGAAAAAGAATATCGTGAATCCTTTAATGCCGCTCTCCTTGCCTGTGGTATCACAGAACTTCATACACCACATGACTGCCGGCATACCTTTAATGATTTACTTCGCAGGGCAAAAGCAGATGATACCTGCCGGTATAAAATGATGGGGCATTATGGAAATGACATTAATCAAAATGTGTACACGCACCTCACCGTTGATGATTTACGCCCGGAAATTGAAAAAATAAAAGTCCCCACAGTATGATCTGTGGGGATATTTCTTTGTTACTAGTGTGTTACTAGTTGTGCAAAATCGTAGTGATTTTAATATTTTATATTTTTTTGCAAATGGCTTAAAATCGGCATTTGCGTATGTGTGTTATTAAAATAGATCAATATTCTGCTTTAATTTCTTAATCCAGGTTTAATTTTTTATTCATAATGTAATAAGATACTCCGTACATGATCGCTGCCAGGAGCAGGCTGGTGATCACATTAATATCATAGACCGAATTGGCACTCACCGAGATTCCACTCTGACTGCTCATGACATTTGTACCAAACATGAAAGCACTCTGTACCGTGCTGCCGATGATGGAAGACAGGATCGTCACTCCCGCATAGGCCAGGATTCCCATGAACCCTTTATGTTTAGAAGACAGTTGACCGATCGTCAGGGCTCCGAACAGAGTGACCATAGTAATGAAAGGTCCTACTACATAGGTTAAGAGCAGCGTGATCCCATAATGCAGCAGATTGATTCCCATCTCGTCTTCATATGCTCTGCCAATCTCATAAAAAGCATCCGTCAGGAATTCCCAGATATTCCCATTATATTGTGTCATTACACTACTCAGTTCACCAACATTTAAAAGTCCTGTCATCAAAGACACGACCAGTGCCATCACTGAGATACCAATGCCTATCGTAAGGAACAGATACCAAGCACCGGAGACCAGTACCTTGCTTAAGAACAGTTGGTTTGCCGTCACCGGCAGAGTATGGGACAGATAGCCTTCATCCGTATACATGCTGCGGTAAAAACGGATTCCCAGGAAGATCAGCATGCCCCAGGTAGACGCCAACAGCATGATCACATACAGGATCAGTGTTGCCACAAAGGAAGAGACTACAAACCAGCTCTGTGCCGCATTTATATCATTGCCGTCCGCAATCTCCGCTACCAGCCCTCCCGGCATGCGTAATACCACGCAGCCGATCACGGTGACTACAAACATTCCCAGAAGCATCAGTGTACCTGCTCTCCAGATATTTTTCCATTCATATTTCATCAACTTTCCTAACATGCGAACACCTCCCTGAAGTAAGCATCTACAGACTTTCCCTTCTCTTCTCTGATATTGTCAACAGATGTATACAACACCAGCTGACCGTAGCGCATGAAGATCACTTCATCCAGTACCTGCTCCACATCCTCGATCAGATGGGTGGAGATCAGTACCGTAGCTTCGGGATTGTAATTGTTGATGATGGTGCGCAGGATGTAATCTCTCGCTGCAGGATCCACACCGGCGATCGGCTCATCGAGAATATACAGGCTGGCATTCCGGCTCATCACCAGGATCAGCTGTACCTTTTCCTTTGTACCTTTCGATAAAGTCCGCATCTTCACCATAGGATCGATTCCAAGGCTTTTTAACATTTCTTCCGCACGTTCCCTGGAAAAGTCCGCATAAAAGTCCTGAAAATAATCCAGGATCTCCCGGATCGTCTGATTCATCGTCAGGTAAGTGCGGTCCGGAAGATAGGCCACCTTACTCTTAGTCGCCGGTCCCACGTTATTGCCATCGATCAGAATGGTTCCTTCCGTCGGTGTCAGCAGACCGTTCAGTATTTTGATCAGGGTCGTCTTACCACTTCCGTTGGGTCCCAGCAGACCAATGATCTTCCCTTTGGGAAGACTTACGGTCAGATGATTCACGGCCACATTGGTGCCGTATTTCTTGGTCAAGTTCACGATTTCCACCAAATTATTCATTTATTTTCCGCCTCTCTTGATTATTTACCGGAATCCCCGGTCTCTCAGGACTGTATTTTAGCCAAGAGTTCTCTGATCTCCCCGGTGTCATACCCCAGCTCCTGCATATTGTCTATAAAGATCCTCATATGACCGGCTGCCAGCTTCTCCCTCGTATTGGAGATCAGTTCCGTATCCTCCGTAACCGTTCTGCCGCTGGTCCTCTGCGTCATGATCAGACCACTCCGCTCCAGTTCCGCAAATGCCTTCTGCATCGTGTTCGGATTCACCGCTGCCACCGCCGCCAGATCACGGACGCTGGGGAGCTTCTCTCCCGGCTGATATTTTCCGGATACGATTTCCCGCTGGATCCGTTCTACCAGTTGCGCATAGATTGGTCTGTCAGCATCTAATTCCCACGCCATTCCTATCATCCTTTCTTAACAATTTTCATTTCGTTTTTACTTTTTCATATCTATTGTTTCGTTGTATTATTTGTATAATACAATAGTACGACATTCTTTGCATCCTGTCAAGAGGATTTTCTTTTATAACAGTTTGGGAAAATTGCTTTCAAAAAACAGGAACTCCCGGTCGGAAGCAGTATCTGCCTCCAGCCGGGAGTTCTTGAATTTACCGATATTGAAACAATGAACAGATCATTTCCAGATTGCTGTCAGGACATGTTCTCCTGTCATTTGGACAACGGTATCTGCGGTGATCGTCTGTCCGCTGTATTCCCAGCCGGCAAAGGTTCTTCCCTCTTTGACCGGTTCCGGAAGTGTGCCATAGGTCTCACCGAAAGTCACCTGCTTGGATTCTGTGACCGCACCGTCTGCATCCGTGCCACCGTCATAGTCAAATTTCACTGTGAGCTGTGCCGGTATCCAATGCGCGGTCAATGTCATATCACCGGTAACTTTTTCCGACTGGAAATACCATAACACCGTCTCGCCTTCCTTTTCCGTATACCATCCGTCAAAGGTGTATCCAGGCTTGTAAGGTGTCTCCGGCTCCGTAATGAACTCACCGTAGCGGATCTTCTGTGCAGGCACTTCGCTTCCGCCGTCCGTATCGTACACAATGTTGAATCCACCGCGTACCGCGAAGAAAATGATCATTCCCACGATCACCACGATCAAAACACCGATCAGGCCGTCCAAAATGCGGATGGGGACATCCTTGCTTCCGTAGATACCGCGGCCGAACCATTTCCCCTTCGGGCGGACCGCCTCCTGCGTCTGTCCCGCCATTTCTGACGATGCGGTGACCTCTGCTGCCTTTTCTTCTGTATTCTCTGCTGTCACTTGTTCCTGATTCATAATCTTTCCTTTTCCAAATCTATCATAAGCAATTTCTATGTGCTGCGCACTCTCGAAATTGCAACCAATATTCGTATTCCGGACTGTCGTCCTTCATACTCATATTGTTTTACTCCCCACATAGAAAACATCCTTTGCCTGCAGGCAGTCACGGATGTTTTCTATGGGTGAGTCTTATGTCATTACTTTCTTACCAGATACTTTCTCATATCGATCGCACAGGCAACCAGAATGATAAGTCCCTTGATCACATACTGCATGTTCATGTTGATGGACAGGAAGTTCAGTGCTACGAAGATGATTCTTAAGAGGAATACACCCAGTACAACACCGCTGATCTTACCGGTACCACCTACAAAGGATACACCGCCGATAACGCAGGCTGCAATAGCATCACACTCATAGTTCAGACCGGTGTTGGCGGTATTGGAACCGATACGGGAGGACTCGATGAAACCGGTCAGACCGTACATAGCACCTGCCAGAGTATGCACCAGAATGGTAGTACGCATTACGTTAACACCGGATACCTTCGCTGCTTCCGGATTGGAACCGACTGCGAACATATTCTTACCGAAGGTTGTCTTGTTCCAGATGAACCACATAATGATAACAATGACAGCTGCCAGCCATACATAGTTGGGAATGGCAATTCTTGCTCCGCCGGCATTAAAGGATACTACGCTTCCTTTTACCACATCATTGAAATGCTGATCCAGACCGGACAGAGGCTGGCCGTTATTGCCGTTGATCATGATATACATTAACAGTAAACCATATACGATCAGCTGGGTAGCCAGAGTTACGATGAAGGGATGTAACTGGAACTTCGCCACGAAGAATCCATTGACCCATCCTACGATACCACCGACCAACAGTACGATCAGGATCACCAGAGGGATCGGAAGTACCGGAAGGTTCGGGAACATCTTGGTCGCATAGGTTACGGACTGCATCAGGGATGCGGTAATACATGCGGTAAGTCCTACCACACGTCCTGCGGACAGGTCAGTACCGGTCAATACGATACATCCCGCAATACCACAGGCAATGGGAAGGTTCGCTGCGGACAGGCTGATGATGTTGACAATGGAAGCCGCCGACAGGAAATTGGAGTTCTGGATGTAAGTGTAAATAATTGCTACGATCAGCAGGATGTACAACGCATTGTTCAGTAAAAACTCTTTCCAATAAGTTTTCTTGTCCTTGCTGTCCAGCTTCTTGTAATCTGCAAAATTTTGCTTTACGCCGTTAATTTTATTTTGAATTGCTTTGCCGGGATTCATACGCATATCCTCCTATACATATTTTGCAGCAAGAGACATGATCTCTTCCTGTGTCGTATTTTTGGCATCTACTTCTCCTGCCAGTCTGCCGCCGCTCATGACAAGTATTCTGTCACATACCCCCAGCAGCTCCGGCATCTCCGAAGATACCATCAGGACAACTTTGCCTTTGTTCGCCAGATCGATGATCAGCTGGTATATCTCATATTTTGCACCTACATCGATACCTCTGGTAGGTTCATCCAGCATCAGCACCTCAGGCTCTGTGAGAAGCCATCTGCCGAGGATAACCTTCTGCTGGTTACCACCGGACAATGACCGGATCTTCGTCTTCTGGGAAGGCGTCTTGATGTGCATGGCATCAATAGCCCATGCGGTGTCCTTCTCCATGGATTTATCACTCAGATAAAATCCTGCTCGCTTATGCTTCTTCAGACTGGAGATCACCGTATTCTCCCGGATATTCAGGATACCGAAAATACCGGTAGCACGACGTTCCTCTGTCAGAAGTGCAAAGCCGTTTTTAATGGATTCTCTGGCATTGCGGTTCTTCACTTCTTTGCCGTCTAATTTGATCAGGCCATCTTTTCTGGTAGCAACGCCGAAGATATTCTCCAGTGTCTCCGTTCTGCCGCTTCCGTCCAGTCCGGCCAGACCCACGATCTCACCCTTTCTGGCCTTAAAGGATACATCCTGCAACAGGGAATACCTTGCAGTCAGATGCTCCACTTCCAATGCCACTTCTCCGGGTTTGTTCGTCTTGGGAGGGAACTGATTGGTCAGCTCACGTCCTACCATGAGTCTGATGATCTTATCTGTGGTCAATTCTTCAGCAGGCTCCGTTGCGATCCAGGTACCGTCACGCATGACGGTTACTTCATCTGCGATCCTAAGGATCTCTGCCATTTTGTGGGAGATATAAATAATACCGCATCCTCTGTCACGAAGCATGTTGATGATCTTAAACAGATGCTCCACTTCTTCTTCCGTCAGGGATGAAGTAGGTTCGTCGAATACAATGATCTTACTGTTATAGGATACCGCCTTGGCGATCTCAACCATCTGCCTTTGTGATACCGGCATCGTACTCATAATTCTCTTGGGGTCTACTGCGATCCCCAGTTCTTCAAAAATCTTATTGGTGTCTTCCAGCATTTTATGCTCGTTGACCATAATACCTGCTGTCATGGGATAACGGCCCAGCCAGATATTATCCATGACATTTCTCTTCAGTGCCTGGTTCAGTTCCTGATGAACCATGGCCACTCCGTTATTCAATGCTTCTCTGGAATTTTTGAAATTAACTTCCTTGCCTTCCAGTTCAATCTTTCCTGCATCCTTACTGTAGATACCGAACAGACACTTCATCAAGGTGGATTTACCGGCGCCGTTCTCTCCCATCAGCGCGTGTACCGTTCCCTTTTTTACGGTCAGGGATACATGATCCAGTGCCTTTACGCCGGGGAATTCCTTGCATATGTCTGTCATCTGAAGTAATACTTCCTGTCCCATACGCATCCTCCTATACATAAAGAGCGGCCGCTGCCAGATGCAGCAGCCGCTTCTTTTATTTACTTGTTATTCAGATCATTCTCCGGTGTAAGTAGCGTAAGGGATGTAGATCTTGTTGCTAACCTTCTCAGAGATGTTGAAGCTGTCGGTATCTGCCATCAGATCCTTGCCAGCCTGGATGTTCTTAGCCAGGTAAGCAATACCGTTTGCCATACCTTCTGCATCCTGCTTGATGGTACCGGTCATCTTGCCGTCTGCGATCAGCTGCTTGGCTGCGTCAGTTGCATCAACACCGAATACAGGAATGGTGGTGCAGTTGCCATCGCCTAAGTTGTAGCCCTTGTCATTCAGAGCGGAGATAACGCCTTCAGCCATACCGTCGTTGTTGCAGATAACCAGCTCGATCATGTTACCAGCGGACTCATTGTACTGAGACAGGTTGGTGGTCATGTAGTTGTTAGCTGCGGTTGCGGACCAGTTACCGTCCTGGTCAACCTGATACTTATCGGTATTGGATGCATCGAAGTACTCCAGAGCGGGCTTGCCTGCTGCGGTGATCACTGCGTCTGCATCTTCTACGCCGTACTGTGTACGATAGATTGCTTCTACGTTACCTAACTGACCCATGAACATTGCGTAGCTGATCTTGCCATCGCCATTCAGATCAATAGCATCGAAGTTGTCTACTACATACTGACCAACCATCTTACCCTGCATATGACCTGCTTCGGGAGCATCGGTTCCAACGAATGCACACTTGTCATAGCTGCCTAATACCTTACCTTCATCCTCATCGGATTCTACCGCACGGTTGAAGAAGATAACGGGGATTCCTGCTGCGCTTGCCTTGTCAACGATGGCCTGGGAAGCGTCTACGGAACCGGATGTTACGATGTTGACGATCAGAAGGTTGGTACCCTGTGCAATAGCGGTATCGATCTGCTCGTTCTGGGTGGTCTGGTTACTGTTGCCGTCATAATTCTGGAACTTGATGCCTGCTTCGGTAAGCGCATTATCCAGTGCAGTACGCACGCTGGAGATGTATGTATCACTGTAGGTGTAATAGAATACTCCTACATTCAACTCTCCCTTTCCTCCGCCGCTCTTTCCGCACGCTACGAGGCTGAGCATCATAATGCCGACCAACAGTAGTGACATGAACTTTTTCATATAAAATACCTCCTTGTTTTGATGAAATTGTATGTGTTTCATCTCTTGATGAGGTAATTATATGTCAGGTTGTACAAAAAAGATATGCAAAATCTTACGCAAGGGGTAAGAAATTATACTATTCTGTACATATTTTGTTCATGCTTTGTACATATTTTTACACTTTGCTTATCGTTATCGTAAGATTTTATACAGGATCAATAACCTTCCTCTTCAAAAGAAAACAATATCTTCTGACTCTCCGGTTCATACATATTCTCTCTGGTGACAATGGTCGTGGCAGTATCCACCACGCTGGGACCGCCTGTCTGTCCGTTCATCAGATTGGCTGCTGTCTCCACTCCGAGATATCCCATAGCATATGGATTCTGTACGATCAGGGCATCTACTTCTCCGGTCTCCAGCATTCCCACAGAGACCACATTGGAATCAAAAGCCACCACCTGGATTCTGTCTGCCCGGTTCAGATCCCGGATCGCCCAGCCTACTCCGAGACTGGTCCATTCATTAAAGGTCACCACCACATTGATCCTGGAATCGGACAATAGCATTTCCTTGGCTCCCGCTCTGGCATCTTCCGTGGTGGAGAGCACATTGATCGTGGTTATATTTTTGACCCTCGGATCCTGCTCCACCGTCTGCCGGAATCCAAGCTCTCTCTGTTGTCCGTTCGCGGAATTCACATCATAGTTCACAATACCGATATATAATTCTTCATCATCCGTGGCAAGCGCTGCTTCCGCTGCCTTTATCCCTGCCTGGAGATTGTTGGTTCCGATACGGCAGCTGACCTGACTGCTGTTCACATCACTATCGATCACGATGATCTTGATCCCTCTCTGTGCCGCCTGATCAATGATCTCGGCATTGGCATTATAATCCACGGCAGAAAATATGATCACGTCCACACCGTCATCCATTGCCCGGCGTACCATCTCATTCTGCGTTTCATAATCTTCCTCCGCCGCCGGCCCATCAAAAGATATATTAATATTGTACTCCGTGGCTGCTGCTCCGGCTCCGGCAAAAACGCTTTTCCAAAAAGCACTTTCTGTAGATTTAACGATCATTGCGACCTGTGTCTTCTGCGTCTCCGCTTCTTGTCCACAGCCACACAGCCCGGCTGCCAGGATTCCCGCAAGCAGCAGGGACAGTATTTTCTTCCTTATCTTATTTCTCATACCTTCTCCCATCCTGCCGCTGCATTTTCTTCTACTTTAGGCATCCGTATCGTAACACAGGTTCCCACATCCAGTTCACTTTCAATGGACAGTCCATACTCTTTTCCGAAATATATTTTGATCCTGTCGTTTACATTTTTAATACCGATACCGGAATTGTCCCCCGGCTCCTTATGCAGAATGGATCTGCACTGTTCTTCCGACATACCGACCCCGTTGTCTTCCACCCGGAAAATAACATCCTCACCTTCACTGTAGATCCGGATCTGGATATGTCCCTCATCCACCATGCGGTCCAACCCATGATATATCGCATTCTCAATGATCGGCTGTAATGTGATCTTATTGCAATAATATTGCAGACAGTCTTCTTCTATCTGGAAGTCATAGGAAAACTGGTTCTTATACCGGAAGTTCTGGATCTTCAGATAGCTCTTCGCATGTTCTACCTCTTTTTGAATCGTGATCAGCTCATGTCCCTTGCTGATACTGATACGGAACAGCTTAGCCAATGCGTTGACCATCTCCACGGCATCCTGACATCTTTCTTCTTCACACAGCCAGCCGATGGCATCCAGTGTGTTATATAAGAAATGAGGATTGATCTGTGCCTGCAATGCTTTCAGTTCTGTTTTCCGCAGAGATATTTCCTCCTGACGTACCTGATTCATCAATTTCTGGATTTTTCGTACCATGTGCTCATAGGACTGGGATAGTGCCTCGATCTCCATAGTCCCTTCCACCGGACGATAGACATATCCCGCTGCATCCTTTTCAAACTCTCCCATAGCCCGGATCAGGCGCTGCACCGGGTTCGTCACCAGTCTGGAGACCAGAAAGCTTACCAGCATTGTCACCAGCAAAATAATGGTAAGCATCACGCAGATATTGCCCAAAAGTTCCATTTCCTTGGCTGTCACCAGTTCGCTGATATAACTGACTCCCACAACCTTCCAGTCACAATTATCCAGAGACCTCACGCTGCAGATCAGGTCATCTGTCTCAAAAGAACCGTTGCTGCTCAGATCCAGTCCGGCGGTTGCCTCTTTTTTCAGCCCGGAATATAATAGCTGTTGCTGTGGATGATAGATAATCTCTCCGTTGCTGTCCGTAATAAAGCAATAACCATGTTGTCCGATTCCCACGTTATCCACATAATCCGATATTTTAGAGAAGCGGATATCAATGACAACCCGCATCCTCTGTCCGTCTGCCCCGGTAAGTTCCTGAAGCACCGATACCACCCAGGGGTAATAGTCCTGCAGAAGAGACTCCACATGCGGTTCCGACAAATAAAGCACGTCCGGATTGTAAGAATCCAGTGCAATATAAGACAGATCTTTCAGATAATGCTCCTTCAGAGTATGCGTCCCTGTATAGGAATCCATCAGACGTCCCTGTTCATCGTAAATATAGACAGCCACGAGATCCGAGCGTACATTGCAAAGTGTCTCCAGGGTCTGGTCGGATTTTCCTCCGCTCTTTGTCAGATTCTTTTCGATCAGGCTCATGATCTCCTGCATGTCCCCGATATAGTTGGAGATCGCATTGGATGCCTGTGTCACCGCCTGTTCACTGCTGGTCTGTGCTGCCTGTTTCATACTGGATACATACAGTGATAAAAAGAAAAAGGTAGACCACAGTAAAAAAAGTGTAACCAGTCCAACCACCAATATCGTAATGATAAAAGAAAGTGATGCTTTCCGTTTTTTCATAATGATTCTTTCTCCTGACGCATGGCATTGGGAGACATTCCGCAATATTTTTTAAAGCAATAACTAAAATAATGCTGATCGCTGTAGCCGCAGCGTTCCGCGATCTCCCTCATTTTCATTGCGCTGCCCAGTACCAGCTCTCTCGCCGTCTCGATCCGTTTTTTGGTCAGCAGGTCTACGAAGCTGGCTCCGGTCTCCTTTTTGATCAGTGCGCTTAGATAGTTCGGACTTACATGAATGTTGTTGCTGACACCCACCAAAGACAGCGTCGGATCACCATAATCCCTTTCGATGATCTGCATTGCCTTCTCACACAGGATCTGGCTGCTTTTTTTCTTGCCGGCGTTGATCAGCTCCCAGACCTCCAGACATAAGGACGTAAAACGGTCTTTTACCTCTCGCACCGGACCCTCCAGCATGGCAAACCGCTGGAACAGGGCGCTGTCATCCGTCACGGTATAAGCTATACGGATGAGTGCCGATGACATTCTGAAAATCATAAACTTGCATTTTAACTGAGCATCCTGTTCCGACTCCAGTTTTTCAAAAACAGTTTTCAGATACTGCTCCAGTTCTGTGCGGGAACCGCTTCGGATCAGATTCTCCATCTGCACCACGTATTCCGAAGCCATTTCCATATCCATGGAGTTGTCCCGTTCCTCATCCGCGATATAATGGATCCCGCTCTCTCCCGGTTTGCAATATCCCAGTGCACTCATGGCTCCGTGGTATGCCTCGTGACATTCTCCCAGACGCTCTCTGATACGGCTGACACCAATGTGGCAATGCATGTTCAAAATACGTTCCGTACTCTGTACCATCTCACCGACTGCAATATGAAGATATTTTTCAAACGTGGTCCTCGTAGCCGCCAGTATCGTTATGATCCGCCCATCCATGGCAAAGCTGTAATGCTTCATATATTTTTGCAGGATCATATCAGCCGAATGTGCGAGCTCCGGCCGGGTGCAGTTCTGTCCGTCTCTGTCTTCCACCGAGATTGCCAGTACAGCATACTCAAACGAGTTATTCCGGTCCTTCAGGAATCCATTCGCGATCGCCTGTTCGATCAGCTTCTCTTCTCTCTCTCCACTGTCGAAATTTACATAATCATCCAATAGCAGCGGTAGAAAAAACTGCTGAAGATTGGGATTATCATTTTTTCTGGTGTCAAATTCCGCAAAAATGCCATCGATCTTAAGCTTGATCTTCTTCAGTTCTTCCGTCAGATCCGCCATAGTAATGGGCTTCAGCATATAACTGATAATGTTGTACTGAATGGCCTGTTGTGCATAGGAAAATTCATCAAATCCGCTTAAGAAAGCAATCTGTGTGGTAGGCCGCACCTCTCTGACCTGTCTGGCCAGTTCAATCCCCGACACAAAGGGCATCCGGATATCCGTCAGTAAAAGATCCGGTTCCATCCGCTCCACCAGCTCCAATGCTTCGATACCGTTTTCAGCTTCTCCCACCACACGGAACCCAGTACTTTCCCAATCAATTTTCCGTATGATCGCTCTGCGTAATTCTTCTTCATCATCTGCAACTACAATCGTATACATAGGTAACCTCACTGTTTTATTTTAAAGTAAGTATCTGCGCGGAAAATGCGATCGGAAGAGAAATCTTCCGTGGCGTGTTTTCTCCCAAAAACAAGATTTCCGCGATTCTGCCGTCTCCTGATATGATCTCACCGGTTCCGTATTTCCGATGCTGCACCTTACAACCGGTAACACATGCCTCAATACATTTTTCCACCTCCTGCGCAGACAATTGCTGTACTTTTTTCTGTACATTTTTATGTATGTTTTTCTGTGCTTTTTCCGGAAGGATCTGTCGCTCCTTCGGCTTTTTCAACACTTCCCCGGAAAACACAGAAGTCATATTCGGTCCAAAAGTAAATATATAAAGCTGTTCCTTTGCACGGGTCATTCCTACATAATAAAGCCTTCTCTCTTCTTCGTAGGCATTTGCCTCCGGAGAGTCCGGTCTGCATCCTCCGGGCGGGATCGTTGCCGGCAGTACTCCGGCCAGCATATCCGTCAGATAGACCCTTGTATATTCTAATCCTTTGCTGGAATGGATCGTCGACAGGATAAATTTGCTCTCCGGATCGCCACATCCTTCCCGGATCATCTCCTGCAATTTCTGTAATCTCTTCGGAAAATCAAACAGACTCTCCTCCCGGTCTCCCAGTACTTTCAAGATCTCTGCTTTACCACTGTCCATACCGTGGGTATCCATGAATTCCTGATATCCCATATAATTCAGGATCCGGTAGATCGCCCTGCCTGCCGTCTCATACCTCATATTGTCCAGGTGCGTTGCCAGCGCCCTGCACTGTTTTCTGGTATAAACGGACACATCCTCCTGCTCTGCGACCATATCCAGCAATGTCAGTCTCCCGGTATTGGCATCAACCGCTTCCATTGCCGCCTTTTTGCTGATTCCGGCACCCATTTTATAATAAATCCTCAAAAAAGTATCCCCGTCCCATGGGTCCAGTGACAAATGAATAAAATCACAGATATCGTTCACGACAGGATGTGAGAAAAAGGTCATATCCGTATTTTTCACCCGATAAGACAGACCCTTTCGTTCCAACATATCAATGATGGGAAGTGCACTCTCATTGTTCCGGTACAGTACCGCTGTCTCCTGTTCACGGTCCTCCGCAACTTTCAGCAGATAGTTATATTGTCCCTGTCTGGACACTGCCCTGATCTCCGTGACACAGCCACCGGCTGCTCTGGCTGCGGTCATGGTCTTCGCATGGCGGTTCCGATTTTTCTGTATCAGTTGATCCGCTGCCCGGACGATCTCCTGTCTGCTGCGGTAATTCGTCTCCATAAGCAGCAACTGCGCCCCGGGATGTCTGCTTTCGAATTCCACCAGTGCCCTTGGATATGCCGCCCGGAACCCGTAAATACTCTGATCTTCATCCCCCACCATGAACAGATTTCTGCTTTTTGCCGCCAGCAGATCCATCATATCATGCTGTATCTTCGAAGTATCCTGTGCCTCATCCACACAGAAATACTGATATTTTTCTCTGAAATACGCAAGCACCTCCGGATACTGTTCGAGAATCCGCAGAGCATAGATCATCTGATCATCATAATCTATCATTTGCATCTGTCTGAGTTTCGCATTATACGCCCGAAAAATCTCCGGGAACTTTTCCACTTCCGTATCCATATCGCGGATTTCTTCCGGTGTCAGACGCATATTTTTCGCGTAAGTGATCTCCAGCTGTGTTTCTTTGATATCGTTTTCCGTAGCATACTTTCCGGTCACTTCCAGAAAGGACTGCTTAACCGCGGTGGAAGCTTCTTTATCTGCCACCTGAAATGGTGTCTTCTGCGTCCGGTATGCAAAATACTGCAATACTTTCTGAGAAATTCCGTTAATCGTACGGAATTCCAATCGCTTTGCATCTTCCTCCCCGAATATTTTAGCAAATCTTCTGCGCATATCCTCGGTGGCCGCCACAGTATAAGTTACGGTCAGAATGGATTCCGGCCGGATCCCCAGACAATAGATCATATATCCAAGTCTGCTGACCAGCACGGTAGTCTTACCGCTACCGGGTACCGCAAGCAGCAACACCGGGCCGTCCACTGCCCTCACTGCCCGAAGCTGTTGTTCATTCAATTGAATGTTATATTTTTCCGTAAAATCAGTGAAGTTCAATGTCGCACCCTGCCTTCATGGGTTTCCCATCCAAGATTGCCTCCCGAAGAATACCGTCATCTCCGTAGGACAATTTTAAGGAGAAAAATGGCCGGTTCTCTCGCAGTAACCGGAAGAAAATCTTGTCTCCCTCCCAAAGATTCAATTCTTCTATTCTGTCCATAGCGACCCATTCCAAGGTGCCTTCATCACATTCCACAGGAGTTCCTGAGAATCCATCCGCCGTATAGAGACACATATACTCGTATTCCTCACCGCATACAAATGTGATCAGGCCTCGAAACCGGTAAGAAGTCAGTGTATATCCCGTCTCTTCTTTTACTTCCCTGAGCACACATTCCTCTGGGCTTTCCCCTGCCTCAAAATGACCGCCTACTCCAATCCACTTATCCTTATTTATGTCATTTTCTTTTTTCACTCGATGAAGCATCAGATACCTGCCGCCCTGCTCTATATAGCAAAGCGTCGTAAGATTACTGCCCTTCTGTTGTATACCCATCAAAGTTCTCTCCCTCACAAATGTCATATTAAAGATAGTATAACAGATTCCGGGTGAGCACACAAATAGAATGTTGAGAGTTACGAGCCATGCAAAGTCAAAACGGAAACAGCGATCTGGGAGCTTGCTCACAAGTCGCTGTTTTTGTTT
>ERZ772883.33-NODE-33-length-151994-cov-45.586834_pt1 | contig 151994 bp, 165 predicted proteins | sample MGYA00580575_ERZ772883 | MGnify/ENA primary metagenome ERZ772883 (study PRJEB29015, sample SAMEA2737666) | human gut metagenome | biome: human gut; feature: human-associated habitat; material: faeces | place: China | collected 2012 ... | reverse complement strand
ATATTAAGAGGTTATGAAGCATTAGATAGAAAACTAAACAAAATTGGTGCAAATGTACAAGTAAAAAAATAGATTAAATGAACATTGTTATAAAACATATAATGGGCGAGCATCGCTCGCCTACAAATACAGATATTGGAGGATACCTATGAGAAAATCTAAAGGACAAACTATTGATTCATTTTATACAAATAAAGACGAAAAAATAAAAAAAAGAAATAATAGAAAATCTAAAAATGTAAAAGAGAGAAACTCTGCGAGAACACAAAAAACAAGAAAAGGTAAAACTCAAAAAAGTAACAATGAAGATAATGATATAATAAATTTAGACAATGAAATAATTATAGGAATGACATTAAAAGAAGAATCAAAAAAAGACACCAAAGCAAAAAAAAGTAAGAGTAAAAAGCCAAAAGATAAAAAAACAGTTTCAAAAAGTAAACCAGTAAAAAAGACACAAACAGCAAAAAATAATAAAAAACCAAAAAAGAAAAATATTAAATTAAAAATAGTAAAATGGATATTTTTATTAGCAATACTTGCAACTGCTATAATTTTATTCATGCTATCAAGTGTGTTTAACATAACAAACATAACAGTAACAAATAACAATAAAATATCAGAGCAAGAAATAATAAGCTTATCAGGATTAACAAAAAATGAAAATATGTTTAAAGTGCTAAACAAAAAAGTAGAAGAATCAATAGAACAAAATCCATATATAGAAAACGTAAAAATAACAAAAACAATATCTGGAACAGTAAACCTAGAAGTAACTGAAAGAGTAGCAACATATATGCTTAAATTCGCAAATGGATATGTATATATAAATAATCAAGGATATATGTTAGAAATTTCACAAGAACCACTAGAACTTCCTATAATTAGTGGATTCAAAACTCCAACAGAGAACATAAAAGAAGGAAATAGACTAGTAATAGAAGACTTAAAAGAACTAGAAAACGTAATAAAAATAATGGAAATAGCAAAAACCACATCAGTTGGAGCAATAATTGCTGAAATTGATATATCTGATCCAACGAATTATAAAATAATAATACCAAGTGAAAATAAAACAGTTGAATTTGGAGACTTAACAAATATTAATGTAAAAATATTAAAAATAGAGTATATTATTGAACAAGAAAAAGGAAAACAAGGTGAAATATATTTTCAAGGTGCTGAGAAAGCAGTATTTAGAGAAAAAGTATAAAGAGGTGGAAAATTTGAATAAAAGTAAAATAGCAATAATTTTGGGCACAGTATGTATGCTTTTAACAATATCAATAGCAGTTCAAATGAGAACAATAGAAAAAGCTACAAATACAGTAGGAACAGGAATAAGTGATAATAGTGGGTTAAAAGACGAATTCTTAAAAAACCAAGATGAATATAATACGGTGTATAAAAAGCTAGAAGAAGCAGAAAAAAAACTAGAAGAAGTTAGAAATCAGGCAACCCAAAATAATGAAACAGATACTAATATAGAAGCGGAAATAAAAGAGGATAGAAAATTATTAGGACTAACAGAAGTAACAGGACCAGGTTTTATAATAAATCTTGATGACAACAGACAGATAAATAGTTCAGAAGTGCTAAATGTAAGCGATTACCTAGTACATGAAGGAGATTTAACATATATAATAAATGAATTATTTAATGCAGGAGCAGATGCAATAGCAATTAATGACGAAAGAATAACAAGTAAAACTTCAATACTTTGTGACGGAAATATAATAAGAATAAATGGAGAAATGGTATCAGTTCCAATAACCATAAAAGCAATAGGATATCCAGAAAGATTGGATTATGCATTAAATAGGCCAGGTGGATATTTAGAGATATTAGCTAATGCAGGAGTGCAAGTATATGTACAAAAATCAGAAAAAATTACACTTCCAAAATATGAAGGAGTGTATAGCTCGGATTTCTTAACAAGAGGTGATGAATAGTTGAAAAAAGGAAAAATAACAATAACAATAACAATAGGTTTAGTAATGCTAATATTAACAGCAGTTATGTTCATCCAATTTAAAACAGTTAAACAAACAGACTTCACTTCATTAGAAAATATGAGAGAAGACGAATTAAGAACGGGAATAACAAATTTTAAACAAAAAACAGAAGAAACAAATAAAAGACTAGAAGAGGTAAATGCAAAAATAGCAGAATATGAGCAAACAATTGAAAGCAATACAGAAGCATCAGAAGTATTAGCAAAAGAGCTAGAGCAATTTAACAATTTACTAGGAAAAAACGACGTTAAAGGTGAAGGAGTTGTAATAACACTAACAGACACAAGAAACCAAAGAATTTGGTCAGAGGATTTACGACTATTAGTAAATGAACTAAAAGAAGCGGGAGCAGAAGCTATATCAATAAATGACCAAAGAATAGTATATGATACATATATAGTAGACATTAGCAATACACATATACGTATAAATGGACAAGAAATGATAGTTTCGCCATATGTTGTAAAAGCAATAGGAAATCCTACATATCTAGAGAGTGGACTTTCAAAAAAACAATATGGATATATAGACACAAAACTTGCAGAAGGAAAAGATGTAACACTTAAAAGAGAAAAAAACATAGAAATAAAAAAATATGAAGGAAATTTAAGCATGGAATATGCAAATTAGGGGGTAATTAAATGATAGCAATAGCAATTTTAATAGGATGTGTAATAGGAGCACTAATAGGGATGCATGCACCAGTAATTTCATATACATATTCAGGTTACTTAGCAATAGCAATAGTTGCAGCTTTAGATTCTGTATTTGGTGGAATAACATCAGTACTTAAAGGAAATTTTGACTTAAAAGTATTTCTATCAGGATTTTTTGGAAATGCAATACTTTCAATACTGCTAACATGGTTAGGAGTAAAATTAAATGTAGATATATATTTAGCAGCAATAGTAGTATTTGTAGGAAGAATGTTTACAAATCTTGCAATTATTCGTAGATATTATATAGATAAATGGAGTAAAAAAATAGAAGAAAAAGAGGAAGCAAAAAATGAGAATGAGAAGAAAACCGTGGGTTAGAGAAGAACTTGCAGAGGCAGAATTTTTTATAGACGATGCAACACAAAACTTGGGAAAATGGCACAAAGCATTTAAAAGAAAAAATCAGCCCATGCATTTAGAACTTCGGATGCGGAAAAGGAAGCTTTATAGCAAAACTTGCAGTACAAAATCCAGAAATTAATTACTTAGGAATAGACATAAAAAGTGAAGTATTAGGTTTAGCAAAAAGAAATATAGAAAAAGAATATTTAAAGGCACAAAGAGAAATAGACAATGTACTTATAACAGCTTATGAAATAGAAATAATACAAAACATATTGAACGAAAAAGATTTAGTAGATAGAATATATATAAACTTTTGCAATCCTTGGCCAAAACCAAGGCATAACAAAAAAAGACTAACACATACAAAACAACTAGAAAAATACAAGGTATTTTTAAAACCAGGTGGAGAAATATACTTTAAAACGGATGACTACAATTTATATAAAGCAACAATAAAATATTTGGAAGAAACAGGCTTTAAAGTTATAAAACAAACAGAAGACCTACATAAAGAACCAATATGGGAAAATAATATAGAAACAGAGCACGAGAAGATGTTTGAAGAACAAGGAATTACAACAAAAGCAATAATTGCAAAAATTATATAAATTTGCCAAAAAAACAACAAAAATATATGCGAAATTTGTTGAAAAAAAAGTAGTAATATAATATAATAACCCTATCAAAAACAGAAGGAACAAAATCCTTCAAAAGATGGGAGAGATTTGTAATGGAGAAAAGTTTTAGCGAGAGTTACAAAGCAGCAGGCGTAGATGTTACAGCAGGATACAAAGGCGTGGAACTAATGAAAAAAGCAGTGCAAGCAACATATACAAATGCAGTAATATCAGATATAGGTGGATTTGGCGGACTTTATGCGCCACAAATTAAAGGAATGGAAGAACCAATTTTAGTTTCCGGAACAGATGGAGTAGGAACAAAACTAAAATTGGCTTTTTTAATGGATAAACACGACACAATAGGAGAAGACTGTGTAGCAATGTGTGCAAATGACGTAATATGCACGGGGGCAAGTCCAATGTTCTTTTTAGATTATATGGCACTTGGTAAAAATATACCAGAAAAAGTAGCAACAATAGTAGCAGGAGTAGCAGAAGGATGTAAAAAAGCAAATTGTAGCTTAATAGGCGGAGAAACAGCAGAAATGCCAGGATTTTATCCAGTAGATGAATATGATTTAGCAGGATTCTGTGTTGGAATAGTAGATAAAAAGAAAATTATAAACAACAAAACTATAGAAATCGGAGATAAAGTAATAGGACTTAAATCATCAGGAGTTCATTCAAATGGATTTTCACTAGTTAGAAAAGTATTTGACGTAAATAAAGAAAACTTAAACGAATACGTAGAAAGCCTGGGATGTACAGTAGGAGAAGCTCTGCTTAAACCAACAAAAATATATGTAAAACCAATATTAAAACTTATAGAACAAGTAAAAGTAAAAGGAATATCACATATAACAGGTGGAGGATTTTACGAAAATATGCCAAGAATGTTAAGAGAAGGTGTAGCATTAAAAATAGATAAAAATTCTTATGAAGTACCACCAATATTTAAACTAATTGCAGAAAGAGGAAACATACCAGAAAGAGATATGTATAACACATTCAATATGGGAATAGGAATGGCTGTAATAGTTCCAGAAAGTGAAGTAGAAAAATCACTAGAAATATTAAAACAAGCTGGAGAAGAAGCATATTTGATTGGTGAGGTAATAGCAGGAAATAAAGAAATAATAGTGTAAACGAATAAAAATCAGCATCTTGCACATTTTTCTTCAACTAATAAAATCCTCGATGTATATACTAATTTTAATTCGTTTAATATAAAACGTATATTTTTATAAATATAATAAAAAGGAGAGTAAAATGGTAAAAAGAATCTATGTAGAAAAAAAACCAGAATTTAGTGTAGAAGCAAAAGGTTTATTAAAAGACCTAAAAGAAAATCTGCTATTAGAAAATCTAGAAGATTTAAAAATAGTAAACAGATACGATGTAGAAGGCATAAATGATGAAATATTTGAAAAAGCAAAAAACACAGTATTTTCTGAACCACAAGTAGATGAATGCTTTGAAGAAGAATATCCATTCGCAAAAGAAGATAAAATATTTGGAGTAGAATATTTACCAGGACAATTTGACCAAAGAGCAAACTCACTATCAGAATGTTTGCAAATATTAACAGAAGGAGAAAGACCACTTGCAAAAAGTGCAAAAATATATGTTATAAAAGGAAATATAAGTACTGAAGACTTAGAAAAAATAAAAAAATATATAATAAATCCAGTAGACTCAAGAGAATGTACATTAGAAAAATTAAAAACAGTAAAAGATGAACATCCAGAGCCAAAAGACGTAGCAATAGTAGAAGGATTTATACACATGACAGATGAAGATTCAAAAAAATTCTATGATAAGTATGGGTTTGCAATGGATATAGAAGATTTAAAATTCTGCCAGAAGTATTTTAGAGATGTAGAAAAAAGAGATCCTAGCATGACAGAAATGAAAATGATAGATACATATTGGTCAGATCATTGTAGACATACAACATTCTTAAGCAAATTAGACAAAGTAGAAATAGACTGGGATTTAGCAAATAAAATATATGAAGACTACAAAAAATCTAGAGAATACGTGTATGATGGGAAAAAGGCAAAAGATATCTGCTTAATGGATGTAGCAACAATAGCAGTAAAAGAATTAAAGAAAAAAGGAATGTTAAAAGATTTAGACGAATCAGAAGAAATAAATGCATGTAGTATACAAGCAGAAATATTGGTAGATGGAAAACCAGAAGAATACCTAATAATGTTCAAAAATGAAACACATAATCATCCAACAGAAATAGAACCATTTGGTGGAGCAGCAACATGTTTGGGCGGAGCAATACGTGACCCATTATCTGGAAGAGTATATGTGTATCAAGCAATGAGAGTAACAGGATGTGGAGATCCAAGAACATCAGTAAAAGACACACTACCAAACAAACTGCCACAAAGAAAACTAACAAATGAAGCAGCAAGAGGATATAGTTCATATGGAAACCAAATAGGATTAGCAACAGGACAAGTTGCAGAAATATATCACCCAGGCTATGTAGCTAAAAGACTAGAAATAGGTGCATTAGTAGGAGCAGCACCAAAGAAAAACGTAATTAGAAAAGTACCAGAGCCAGGAGATGTAGTAGTTCTATTAGGTGGAAGGACAGGTAGAGATGGATGTGGAGGAGCAACAGGTTCATCAAAAGCACATAATAGTGCATCACTTACAACATGCGGAGCAGAAGTACAAAAAGGAAATGCACCAGAAGAAAGAAAAATACAAAGATTATTTAGAAATCCAGAAGTAACAACACTAATAAAAAGATGTAATGATTTCGGCGCAGGCGGTGTTTCCGTAGCAATAGGAGAACTCGCAGACGGATTAGAAATAAACCTAGATAAAGTTCCAAAAAAATACGAAGGATTAGATGGAACTGAACTAGCAATATCAGAATCACAAGAAAGAATGGCAGTAGTAATAGAAGAAAAAGATGTAGAAAAATTCCAAAAACTTGCAGAAAAAGAAAATATAGAATCTACCGTAGTAGCAAAAGTAACAAAAGAACCAAGAATGAAAATGTACTGGAGAGGAAAGCTTATAGTTGACTTATCAAGAGAATTTTTAAACACAAACGGAACAGTAAAAATAGCAAATGCAAAAATAGAAGCCCCAAAAGGATTAGCAGATTACTTCACTTGGGGAAAAAGGGGACAGGCCCCTTTTTCCCTAGAGACATCAAACTGCATCAAAACAAACGGCAAAAATTGCTTAAAAACAAAACTTTGGAAGGAGACAATATCAGATTTAAATTGCTGTTCTCAAAAAGGATTGGTAGAAAGATTTGACAGTTCAATAGGAGCAGGAACAGTGCTAATGCCATTGGGTGGTAAATACCAATTAACACCTACAGAAGCAATGTGTGCAAGAATCCCAACATTAAAAGGGTACACAAATTCCGGAACAATAATGAGTTTTGGGTATGATCCATACCTTTCAGAAATAAGCCCATTACATGGAGCTGCATTTGCAGTTATAGATTCACTTACAAAATACGTAGCATGTGGAGGAGACTACAAAAAAGCATGGTTTACTTTCCAAGAATACTTTGAAAAATTAAGAGAAGAGCCTGCAAGATGGGGGAAACCATTAGCTGCACTTCTAGGAGCATACTTGGTTCAAGAAAAACTAGGGCTTGCATCAATAGGTGGAAAAGACTCAATGTCAGGTTCATATAATGAATTAGATGTTCCGCCAACACTTACATCATTCTGTATAGGAGTAGTAGACACAAACAAAGTAGTATCAAATGAATTTAAAAAATCAAATTCAAATGTGTATATGTTAAAAACAAAAATAACAGAAGAATTTTTACCAGATTTTGAAGATTTAAAAGAAAACTATGAATTAGTACATAAATTAATAGAAACTGGCAAAGCCATATCTGTTGCAACAGTAAGACAATTTGGAATAGCAGATACAATAACAAAAATGTGTATAGGTAATAAAATAGGTTTTGAATTTAAGGCAAATAAATGCTTATTTAAGCCACGTTATGCAACATTTATAATAGAAGCAAAAGATAAAATAGAAAATAAAAAATTAGAACTTTTAGGAATCACTACAAATAAAAAAGAAATAAAAATATCAGAAGACGAAATATTAGACCTAGAAGAATTAATAAAAGTATGGGAAGAGCCACTAGAAAAAGTATTCCCAACAAAAACAAATGAAATAAATAAAAAAATAGAAAACATATTGTACAAACCTGCAGGGGGCACACCTCAAGTGAGCTCACATAAAATAAAAATAGCCAAACCAAAAATCTTTATACCAGTATTTCCAGGAACAAACTGCGAATATGATTTAGCAAAAGCATTTATAGATGCAGGAGGAGATCCTAAAATAGCGGTATTTAAAAACCTAAAACAAACAGACATAGAAGAATCTATAATTGCAATGGAAAAACTAATTAATGAATCACAAATAATAATGCTTCCAGGCGGATTTAGTGCAGGAGATGAGCCAGACGGTTCTGGTAAATTTATAGCAACAGTATTTAGAAATCCACGATTAAAAGAAGCAATTCACAAACATTTAAATGAACAAGACGGTTTAATATTAGGAATATGTAATGGATTCCAAGCATTAATAAAACTAGGACTAGTACCATTTGGAGAAATTGTAGAACCAACATCTGAAATGCCAACACTAACATATAACAATATAGCAAGACACCAATCAAAATTAGTAACAACAAAAGTAGTATCAAAATTATCACCATGGTTTAGCAAAGTAGACTTAGAAGAAGAATTCATAATACCAATTTCACATGGAGAAGGAAAATTTGTAGCAAGCGAAAAAGTAATGCAGGAATTAATAAAAAATGGACAAGTAGCAACACAATATGTAGATGAAAAAGGAAACGCAACATACGACATAGATTACAATCCAAACGGTTCAGTATATGCAGTAGAAGGAATAACAAGCAAAGATGGTAGAATACTTGGAAAAATGGCACATTCAGAAAGAAGTTATAGAGGAAATATAATAAATGTACCAGGAAATATGGACCAAAAACTATTTGAATCAGGAATAGAATACTTTAAATAATTTATAAAAAAGATATTTTCAAAAGTAAAAATGAGGCACACATCGTATGCCTCATTTTTGTTAATTCCATATTTTATTTTACAACTATATTATAAATTTTATTTTTTACATAGATTTCTTTTACAACATTTTTTCCATCTAGTAAACTAGCAACAGCTTCGAGAGCCTTTGATTTTACACTTGATTCATCTTCATCTAAAGCAATTTTAATAGTTGCTTTTACTTTACCATTTATTTGAACAGGAATTTCCTTTTCACTATCTATTGTTTTAGCTTCATCATATTTAGGCCAGCTAGATTCGCAAATTGGCTTAAATCCTAATTGCTCATTTAGTTCCTCTGTAATATGAGGAGCAATAGGGTTTAATAAAGTTAATAACAAATGATAATCTTCTTTTGTTATTTTATCCTCAGGATCAAAGCTATTAGCTAAAATCATTAATGCAGATACAGCTGTGTTATAAGCCATTGTTGTTAAATCAGTTTGCACTTTTTTTATAGTTTTGTGGATAAGTGGTTCCAATTTTTTAGAATAACCATCTCCATCACCAATTTTATCTTTTAAACGAATAACTTTGTCTATAAAACGTTTGCAACCTCTTAGAGAATCTGTACTCCAAGGAGCATCTTGAGTATAATCACCCATAAACATTTCATAAAGTCTTAAAGTGTCTGCACCATATTCGTTAACTATATCATCAGGATTAATAACATTTCCTTTAGATTTACTCATCTTTTCATTATTAGAACCTAAAACCATACCATGGCTAACACGAGTCCAAATCATCTCTTTTTTAGGAACTAAACCAATATTATATAGAAATTGAACCCAGAATCTTGCATATAGTAAATGTCTTGCAGTATGCTCCATTCCTCCGTTATACCAGTCAACTTGTTTCCAATATTTCATAGCGTCCATAGAAGCAAATTCTTTATCATTATGAGGATCCATAAATCTTAAGAAATACCAGCTAGAACCAGCCCAGTTAGGCATTGTATCAGTTTCCCTTCTAGCTTTTCCACCACAATGAGGACAAGTTGTATTTACCCAATCGGTAATGTTTGCAAGAGGACTTTCTCCACTTTCAGTTGGTTCATATTCTGCAACATCTGGTAACAATAAAGGTAAATCTTCTTCCTTCATTGGTTGCCATCCACATTTCTCACAATAAATCATAGGAATAGGTTCTCCCCAGAATCTTTGACGAGAAAATACCCAATCTCTCATTTTATAATTATTTACTTTTCTAGCAATACCTTTTTCTACTAATTTATTTGTAATAGCCTCTTTAGCTTCTTCAACAGTAAGACCAGTAAATTCTTCTGAATTAATCAATTTACAACCTTTACCTAAATAATCTTGTTTCTCAAAAGCAGATTCACTAACATCTCTACCATCAATAACTTGAATCATTTCCAAATTGTGTTCTACAGCATATTCAAAATCTCTTTGGTCATGAGAAGGAACGGCCATAACAGCCCCAGTTCCGTAGTCTCCTAGAACAAAGTCACCTAAAAATACAGGAACTTCTTTTCCATTAACAGGATTAATAGCCATAATTCCATCTACTCTGCAACCTGTTTTACCTTTATTTAGCTCTGTTCTATCCATAGCAGATTTTTTAGCAGTTTCTTTAATATATTCATTAACTTCCTCTTTATTTTTTACTCTAGGCATTAATTCTTTAATTAACTTGCCATCAGGAGCAATAACAAAAAATGTAATACCATAAACTGTTTCAATACAAGTTGTAAATACAGAGAAGTTACCTCCACCAACAATTTGCACATCAAGTTCAACACCAGTAGATTTACCAATCCAGTTAATTTGACCAAGTTTTACTCTATCAGCAAAATTAGTATCATCTAAACCTTTTAATAAATCTTCTGCATAATCGCTCATTCTAAGCATCCATTGAGATTTTTCTTTTTGCTCAACTGTACTACCACATCTTTCACAAACTCCACCAGCTGCATCTTCATTAGATAAAACAGATTTACAAGTAGGGCACCAGTTTACAGGAATAGTATCTTTATATGCCATACCATGTTTATAAAATTGTAAGAATTGCCATTGAGTCCATTTATAATAATCTGGGTCAGTAGTAGAAAATTCACGAGACCAGTCAAAAGAAAAACCTAAATCCTTCATTTGTCCTTTAAAAGTATGAATATTTTCTTTTACAGCTTCCTTTGGGTGAATATGATTTTTAATAGCATATTGTTCAGCAGGAGCACCAAAAGCATCCCAGCCCATTGGATATAAAACATTATAACCTTGCATTCTTTTCATTCTAGCCAAAGCATCTTGAGCAGTATAGCTTCTAACATGCCCAACATGAAGACCCGCACCAGAAGGATAAGGAAATTCTACCAATATATAATATGGGTCCTTATTATCTCCAGTAATTGCTTTAAAACTTTGTTTTTCATCCCAATAATTTTGCCATTTTTTTTCTATTTCTTTATGATTATAATCCATAGCATATCTCCTCATTTCTATAAAATAAATGTTAAAAAAACTCTTAAAAGTGAAAGTTCCCTAAACAATATTGAAAAGATTATATAACAAAAATCAAAATAAATAAAGTAAAAACTATTAAAATTTGTAAATATCTGATATAATAGAGCAAACAATTTAGAAAGAAGGAAAAACATGAAAGCATTAATTACAGGAGCCTCATCAGGTTTAGGAAAAGAAATGGCAAAAATATTAAGCGAGCAAGAAATAGAATTAGTTTTAGTAGCAAGAGAACAACAAAAACTAGAAGAAGTACAAAAAGAACTAAAAACAAAAACACAAATAATATGCATGGATTTAAGCCTTGCGGAAAATTGTGTGGAATTATATAAACAGGTAGGAGATATAGATATATTAATAAACAATGCAGGATTTGGAACTTGTGGAGAATTTATAGAAACAGATTTAATAACAGAATTAAACATGATAAACACAAATGTGTGTGCAGTTCATACACTAACAAAACTATTCTTACAAGACATGTGCAAAAAAAATAGTGGATATATATTAAATGTAGCATCAATAGCAGGATTTATGCCAGGACCACACATGGCAACATACCATGCTACAAAAGCATATGTGTTAAAATTAACACAAAGCATTTATGAGGAATTAAGAAAAAGAAACTCGAATGTAAAAATAAGTGCACTATGTCCAGGGCCAATAAAAACACCATTTTTAGAAAAAGCAAACGTAGAATTTAAAACAAAAGTTATGACAAGTACAGAAGTTGCAAACTATGCAATAGACAAAATGTTTGAAGGAAAATATATGATATTACCAGGAGCAAACAACAAAATGATAAGATTTTTAAGCAAAATAGTACCAGACAAAACAATAGGAAAAATAGTGTACAACATGGAAACAAAAAGAAAATAAAGGAGGTACAGTATATGAAAATAGGCCTAGCATTAGCGGGAGGCGGAATAAGAGGTGCAGCACATATAGGCGCAATAAAAGCACTAGAAGAAAACGGAATAGAAATAGAAGCAATAGGTGGAACATCAGCAGGAAGTATAGTGGCTGCCTTATATGCAATGGGATATAAAACAGATGAGATAATAAAATTATTTAGAGAATTTTCTAGTCAGGTTTTATCTTTAAGCCCTAGATATATATGGGAATCTATTAAAGCCACAAGAGATATAAAATTAGGTGGAATAACAACTAGTGAAAACATAGAAAAAGTAGTTGAGCAAGCAGCTAAAAAGAAAAATGTAAAAAACATAAAAGACTTAAAAATGCCAATCACTATTCCAGCAACAGACTTAATCTCAAACAAAGAAATAATATTCACAAATAACGAAAATTTAAAAGGTGAAGAGTACATACACGACATAGAAATTGGCAAAGCCGTAAGGGCGAGCTCAACTTTCCCGGGAATGTATGCTCCGTTTGAACACGAAAAATATCAATTTGTAGATGGGGGAATATTTTCAAACCTACCAGTAAAAGAAACAAAAGAATTGGGAATAGACAAAGTTCTTGCATTACGTTTTAAACTAAAAAGCCCAAGAAAGCAAAAAACAATATATAATATAACAATGCAATCATTGGACCTAATGACAGAAAACCTAATAAGAGAATCTGTTAATGCAAGCACATCTGTTTTAGAAATAGACTTAAGAGAAGTAAAACCATTTAATATAAAAAAATTGGAGTTTTGCTATAAAGAAGGATATTTACAAACATTAGACAATATATTAAGAATAAAAAGAGAACTTGCAGGTTAATTATTAACTAAATAATACAAAAAACAGGAGTTAAAGATATTAATAATTCCTGTTTTTCTTTTCTCTTTTTTTAATTGAAATATGCTTTTTACTAATATTTCCAAAAACACCTACAAAACTTGAAAAAAGTGAGAAAAACCACTTGAAAAAGTTTACATAACCGTATATAATATATATGTATAAAATTATCATAGCGAAATTACGTTTAATTACAAAAATGTCATGAAAATGTAATTTTTCAAAAATTCTTTTTAATCTATTAGTTTCCGTAAACAAATTTTAAAAGGATGTAGAATTTGAACAATTAAATAAAAAAAACGTATATTGACATTAATTGCAAAAAATGTGAGAATAATGCTATATAAATATATAATATATAGCAGAAATAAAAAAACAAAATCAGGAGGAAAAAACATGTTTAAAAATCTAAAAAAATCAAACGATGGAAAAATAAGCACAAAAGTGTTAGCAACATTTTTAGTTTTAACCTTAACCTTTTCAAATTTTGCACTACTTCGGATCATATCTGGGAAGTGGTTTAATTTCTTATGCAGCAAATGAACAAAACGAAATTACATTTGATGCAAAAATATTAGACGAAGGAGAAGAAGAAGTAAATAAAACAGACATAACATCTGAATTAAACTTGCGTTTAAACATAGCAGTAAAAGAGGGAAGTTTAAAAAACATAAAACTAAATCTTGAAAACTGCAACTTTAAACTAAAAGACAAAATTATAATAGACCAAATAAATGCAGGAGAAAACAAAGAATTAAACTTACCAATAGTAGCAAGAAACGATAACAAATTTAATTTAGATTTATTAAACATGGAAAGTAAAATAAAATTAACAGGAACATATTCGAACGATAATAAAACAGAAGAAGTAAATAAAGAAAAAACAGTTTCAGTAAAATGGAATGCACAAGAGCTTTATAATATGGATGATGAAACAAGAAAAGCAACAAAGGTACTAGAAAATGAAATAATAACAAATAAAACATATACAATAGATGGAGAAGAAAAAAGAGTAGTACAAGTAAAAATAAAATCAGGAATAAAAGACAACATATATCCAATAGAAAAAACACAAATAACAGCAAACCTACTAGAATCAGGAAAAATGGAAGAAGGTAAATTTGTAGCTGAAAATGAACTAAAAGCAGAAAAAGTTGAAGTTGTAGCATATTCAACAAAAGCAACAAACGGAAAAGATGGTTCAGCAAATTTTGGAAAGACAGAAGAAAACAAATTAGGATCATGGGAATATGATAGTGAGAGTGGAAAAATAACAATAACAGTAAACAATAGCAAAGATGAAAACAACTGTGTAGCATGGGCTAAAAATGCAGTAGACGAATTTGTAATTACATACATATATAATGAAGAAAGTGTAAAAAATGTAAATGCATTTAGAACAGTAGTAGAAAGTAACCTTAAACTTTATACGGATGAAGGAGAACATAAAAAAACAGTAAGATACTGGGTAACAAATACAGAAAAGGCTATGCCAATAGAACTAAATATACAAGCACCAGAAAGCTTAAGTAAAAGAAACATTCAAAAAGGAGAAAGCTTTGCAGAAGCTTGGACATTAAATATAAGCAACACACAAATAGGAGGAGATATATTAGCTGTTTCTAAAATAGACAAATTAAATATAGCAGATTCAGAAGACATAAAACCAGTTACACATTATAATGCTACATATATAAATAAAGAAGACTTTATAAACATATTAGGGGAGAATGGAGAAATAGTTATCCTAAACATGGCTACAGGTGAAGAATTAGGAAAAATAACAAAAGAGAGCACTATAGAAAATAACGACAAAATACTTGGAATTAGTTATTCAGAAAATGCAAGCCAAATAGGAGTGCAAATAAGCAAACCAGTAAAAGCTGGAAAATTAAGCATAGCAAGTAGAAAAACTTTAAACATTTCAAGTGTTGAAGAATATGTGTCAAAAATAGATAAAATAGATTCATTAACAATTAATGCAATAGCCGGAATACAAAAAGCAGGCGAAGAAGAGTTTATATATTCAACAGAAACAATATCAAAACAAATTTCACTAGTAAGCCCAAAATCAAATGCAGAGTTGGGAATAAATTTAGGAAAAGATAAAGAAACTTTACCAGTAGGAGAAGAAAACAAAGTTGACTTTACAGTTACACTACATACAAGCAAAGAAACAGACAAACTATTTAATAATCCAACAGTACAAATAGAATTACCAGAACAAGTAAAAGAAGCATCAATAGTAGAAAACACAGAAGGAATATCAAATGCTAATGGATTAGAATTAAATGGTATAACAATAAACAATAATATAATAGAAGTAAAATTAACAGGAAATCAAGGAGAATACGTAGATTATAACGGACAAGATACAACAATAACATTTTCTGCGAACCTAAAAACACCAGAATTACAACCAACAACTACAGGAGATATTAAATTAACAGTAGTAAATGGAGAAGAAAAAATAGAAGATTCAAAACAAGTAACATTCTCTGCAGAAAAAGGAATAATACTTGCAAATAGTATATCAAATTATAATGGAGAAGAACCTGAAATATTAGCAATAAAAGAAAACAGCAAAACAGGTTTATTAAGCGAGGAAAAATCAGCAATAGCACAAGTTAAAGGAACAATAATAAACAACACAGAAAAAGATGTGGAAAATGTAGTTGTAGTAGGAAACTTCGCAGGAGAAGGCTCTACAATAACACCTATACTAAAAGAACAAATAGCAGTAGAGAATGCAACAGTAGAATATTCAGCAGATGGACAAACCTGGGAAGCATATAATGCAGAAAAAGCAAGCACATACAAAAACTACAAAATCACATTTGCAAAATTAGCAGATAAATCAATAACAACATTTACATATAAAATAGAAATACCAGAAAATTTAGGCGCAAACAAATCTATAAATAGCACATATGCTATAAAAATAGAAGACAAAGCACAAAAAGCAGCAACTATAACACTAGAAACACCACAGAAAATAGAAATAGAAGTATCTGCAAAAGCAATAAGTGATACTATATATGAAGAACAAGAAGTTACATTTACAGTAGATGTAACAAACAAATCAAACGTTACAGCTAAAAATGTAAGCTTAGAAGCAAGCCTTCCAGAAGAATTAGAATTAGTATCAAAACCAGAAAACTTTGATATAGAAGCTGGAAAAACAATAACAAAAACAATAACAGCAAAAGTAAAAGCATTACCAGAAGAAACAAAACAAAAAGATATTACAACAACAATAAAAGCAACACCAAATGGCAAAGAAGATCAAGCAAAAACAGTAGAAGTAAAAAATGTAGTAAAACAAGCTTTAATAAAAGCAACAATTGAAGATGCATATAGTGATGGAGCAGAATTTATTTACGAAGGAGGACAGCTAGGATATAAAACAACAATAACAAATGTATCTGACGAAACTTTAACAAATGTAGTTATTACAAGTAAATTGCCAGAAGGAACAAAGTTGAATACAAAAGAAATTGGAGTCTATAAATATGAAGCAACAGAAGATCCAGATATGATGAAAGTAGAAAAAATAGATATAGACATAAAAGAGAGTGGGGAAAACGGAAGCATAATATATATCATACCTAAATTAGAAAAAGGGCAGACAATAAATATAGAAATAAAAATGAAAGCTGATAAGCTAGATAAAAATGTATATGAAAAGGAAATATCATATAATGAAGTAATTTCAATAAATGAAATGGAGGATTATACTTTAAGAAAAGACGATATAATTATAAAACCAAATTATGAAATTAGTTTTTCATCAGAAAACTTAACAGACTCTTCAAGAAATACATATGTTAATCCCGGAGATGAGATTAGTTATACTTTAAATATTAAAAATAAAACTAGATTTACTCAAGATATTGAAATTAATATTAGTGAAATTACAGGATTAAAACAATTAACTAAAGTAGAAGAAGCTATTTCAATAGGAAATAGTTATGCTATAAAAAAAGAAATAAAACCAGAAGAGACATATAGGCTAGATATAAAAGGAATTGCAAATGATGCTAAAGAAGAAGACTCTATAATAAATTTCAAAGCTATTATTTCACAAATTATACAAGATAGGGAAGGAATATCAGAAACTAGAGAAATTGTATTAAAAGAAGAAACAACAGAGTACAGAATAAAAGGAACTAAAATAGATGAGCCAGATAAACCAATAGATCCAGACGATCCAGATATACCAGTAGAAAAAACATATAGTATTTCTGGCACAGCATGGTTAGACGAAAACGAAGATGGAATAAAAGAAGAAAAAGAAAAATTACTAAAAGGAATTTTAGTAAAAATAAAACAAATCAACAAAGAGAATGTTGCAGAATATCTAAAAGGTGAAGATGAAAAAGAAATTATAGCAATAACAGATAACGAAGGTAAATATGAATTTAAAGACCTAAAACCAGGAAAATATATAGTAGAATTTGAATACAACACAAAAACATATATGCTTACACCAGTAACAAATAAAGATTCTGTACCAATTGCACCAACAACATCTGAAGGAACAACAGTAAAAACAGACACACTTAATATAACAAATGAAAATATAGAAAACATTAATATAGGTTTAGTACTAAATTCAAAATTCGATTTAGAATTAAACAAATATATTACAAAAGTAACTGTTCAAAACAACAGTGGAACAACAGAATACAATTATAATAATGAACAATTAGCAAAAGTAGAAATAAAAGCAAAACAAATGGCAAGCTCAACAGTACTTGTAGAATATCAAATAGAAGTTAAAAATAATGGGGCAGTTCCAGGAACAGCAACTGTAATTGCAGACTATTTACCAAAAGGACTAAAATTTAACTCAGAAATGAATACAAATTGGTATCAAGGAACAGACGGAAATTTGTATACAGAAGAATTAAAAGACATAATGTTAGAACCAGGAGAATCAAAACAAGTTAAGTTAGTTTTAACTAAAGCAATGACATCAAATAGTACAGGCACATTTACAAATGCAGCAGAAATATATGAAGATAAAAATGATTTTGGACTAGTAGATACAAATTCTACACCAGCAAATCAAGAACAAAAAGAGAATGATTATAGCACAGCAGAATTACTTATAAGTACAGCAACAGGTAGTCCAATGATGTATATCGGAATAATAATAATAAGTATGCTTATATTAGGTGGCGGAATATACCTAATAAATAAAAAAGTAATACTGGAAAAGAATATATAAGGAAAGGAGGAGTGTAAAAATGAGAAACAAAGAATATGTTAAATTGTATAAAAAAATAGCTTTAATAGTTTTTTCACTACTAACTTTCTTATTATTAATGGTAATTAAAAATAATGTATATGCTGCTGTTGATATGACATACATGAGCGGAAGATTAAATACTTCAACATATTATCATGTAGAACAAAGAGATTTATGGAAAAATGAAAATGTTTATTGCATAGATCCAAATAGAATAGTGTACGAAGGAGATTATAAAGTATATAAGAGTTATGAAGTAGACAGTAAAAGGGGAATATATGCGGCTAATGAAAGACAAGGAATACAAGCATGGATATTGTCAAATGATGGTGTGCTTGGATATTCTAGATATGACTTGGCAACAAGTACATATGAACAATATTTAAAAACTTCTGTTGGACAACATTTAATGTGGATGTCTATGGGATCTCCTTGTTCAAGAATTCCATACAAAAATTTTACATACAATGGGAAAACATGGAAACAGTGGCACTATTATGATACGAATGGTAATGATCAAGGATATCAAGGCGGAACAATAATTCAAGAGAAAAATGGAGTTAGAGCATGGGGAACATTACCATATAATGTTGAAGATGAATGGAAGAAGATTGTTGGAGATGAGAATGATAGTGAAAATAATCCAGGTTACTTGAATTTACTTAATTATTTTAGAAAGAGAACAAATATAGAAAAGAAAAATTCTGACAAGGTAAAGGTAGAATATGATGCTTCAAAAACTGTTTTTAAAGGAGCTTCACTATCATATGAATCTGAAGAAGTATTTTCAAACTTTGATTGGGAAAAGAATTATATTATAATTGGACCAATTAGCTTTAATGTGGCTACAGGGGATTGGCTAAAGAATATAGAAATAGATTATACAAAAAACGGGAAAAAATATTATAATCAAACACCATCAAAAAACAATGACGATATTAAGGCTTTCGAAAAAGAAAAAGGCTATAATGGTTTTGATGAAGTAATAAAAGAAAGACTAGAAGATATTCAAAAAAATATTGCAATACATGGATATTCAGGAATACTTGATTATGGTGTAATATATGGTAAGAATAGAGAACCAGAGATATATTTATGTGTAAAAAAGGATGTGGGAATAACATCAATTGATAATATAAAAATAACTGTGTCAAGAGGAGAAATTAAGGCTTGGTGGTATGAATTAAAGCTAAGTGGACAACAAACTTTGCTATATGGAGATGGAAAGGTAGAGTTTAATGACACTTCATTAAGATTTGAATCAGAGGCTCTTATTCCACCTGTTAATCTAACATTAAACAAAGTAAATAGTTTAGATTTAGAAGGTGATGAACTATATAATATACCAAACATACCATTTAACATAAAACTTGAACAAGATGGAAAAGAAATATACAACAAAGATGTTACAACAGGCAAAGATGGAAAGATAAAAATAGAGAATGTAATGCCTAAAAATAAAAACGACATAACAGTAACTATTACAGAAAAAAAAGACATAGATGGGGATGGTTACAAAGTATTATCAGAGCCCCTTGTAATAACACTACAATGCAGTGATGATGGAACATACTGGAAGGAAAAGGATGGAGCTGGAAAACTGTCAGGAGGCGAAAAGTACGTTGTTAACTATAACACAAATGCAACAATAGGATTAACAGTAAAACTAGAAAACAAATCTATAATAGAAAAATTAACATTATTAAAAACTTCATCAGTAAGTGGAGGAAAAGTTGAAGGAGCAAAATTCAAATTAACACTAACAAACATTGCAAGTATAAAAGGATATAAAATACCAACAACAGGAACTCCAACAATAATTGTAACAACAGATAAAAATGGAAACATAGTATTAGAAGACATTGAAATAGCAGACTTAAGTAAAGACATAGTAATTACAATGGAAGAAACAGAAGCACCAGTAGGTTACAAAAAAATTGAAGGAAAAATAACAGTAACATTAAAAAGAAAAGGAAATACATATACTATACATAAGGCAGAAAAAGAGGATACTGTTACTGATGATGAGTTTAAAGCAGGAGAAGTAACATTAATAAATCACGAATTAGTATTAAATATTAAAGATATTCCTATAATGAACTTAGGTGGAATAGTTTGGACAGAGAAAATAAAAACAGGTAAAGAACAACCTGATATAAATAATACATATAGCGAAAGTGACGACGAAGCTTTAGGTGGAGTTACAGTAAGATTGCTTGACGAAAATGATAAAACTGTAGCAACAACAAAAACTGCAGAAAAAGATGGACAAGAGGTAACTTATCTAAACAATTTAGGAAAAGAAGGCACAGTAAAATTAAAACAAGGTCAATATTTATTCACAAAATTAGATGACGGAACAAACTATATACCAGTTGGAACAGATTATAAAGTAGAAATTGATTATGATGGTATTACATATAATCCTTTAATAAATCCAGATACAAGCATGCTTTATAAGAATAAAGAGGATAATAAAGGGGTATTTTCAAAAATAACATCAGAAGAAGACCATGGATTAGCTGATGGTACAAAAACAATATTTGGAACAGAAAATGAAACCCAAAGTAAAACAAATGGTGGCTACACAATTAACTATACACTTCAAGATGAAGAGAATATACCAGACAAAGCAATATATTCAAATGTAGAAAAAGATGGAAAACAAGCTTTTGTAACAGCAAGAAGTGAAAAATACTTACAAAAAACAGATGATTGGAAAACTACATGGAAAGACAATAACGGCGTTGGAGAAATTAACTTAGATAGTTATGCATTTGACATTAACTTTGGATTATATAAAAAGTTCTTTGACTTAAACTTAGGAACAGACGTAGATTCAGCTGAAATTGAAATAAATGGACAAAAAACTGCATATACTTATGACCAGATACTAGATGGAATGCTAGATAAAGACTTGAAAGAAAAATTATATAAAACGACAGATGATAAAGTTGATTATAATTTATACTTAGCTTATTCAGACTACTATTATAGAATTGATGACTATAAAGTGCCAGGTGATACAAATAGTTTAGGACAACCTTATGGAGAAGCATTACCTAATAAAAAAGATAAAAATACAGAATTACAAGTATATGTCACATACGCATTGCAAATAAATAACCAAAGTACGCAACATAATGCTGAAAGAGTTAAAGTTAAATACAGCTATGATGAAGGATATAAATATGTGGAAAGCAACGGGGAAGTTGAAGATATTGGAAAAAATATGTTAGAAATAAGCAATATTAATGTAGCACCAGGAGAAAAGAAAACAATACAATTAACATTTAAAGTAAAGAAAAATGAAAATGATGGTACATTTGTTAAAGCACCAAGTGATGCAAGCAAATATACAAATATGGCAGAGATTATTGAATATTCTACAAAAGAAGGAAGATTAGTAGATGCAGATTCTGCACCAGGAAATACTTTCTTAGGAGAAAACAACCCAACAGATAGACGTGAAGACGATACAGATACAGCAAACGGAATAGTAATAAGATTCAAAGAAAATGCAGAAAGAAGTATTTCTGGAAAAGTATTTGAAGATTCTGATAAAAATTCAACACAAAATGGTGAAGAACAGGCTGTTAATGACGTAATAGTTCAACTTATAGAACTTGTAGAAATCAATAATAAACAATATGAATACATTTGGCAAGAAACAGTAGCTGGAAGCAATACAGTAAAAACGACAGCAACAAGTGGAGGTAGAGGAGAGACTTATAATGTTTCTAACAGTGATGGTGAATACAAATTTACACAAAGAATTATTCCAGGTAACTACATTGTAAGATTCATATATGGTGATGGAAGAATTTATGAAATAAAAGGAAATACATTAACATATAACGGTGAAGACTACAAATCTACTTATGTTGATTATGATTATAATGCAAAATGGTACAACGATACTAAAATTGGTGAGAAATATTTATATGATGAAAAAAATAATGATATTTCAAAAGCAGTTGATAATGAAGCAAGAAGATTAAAAGTAATGAGCTATGCAGTAGATGTAGATGGTACAAAAGGTAAAAAACTAGACCTATTAGATGCAGATATAGAAAAACTATCAAGAGAAGAAAAGGCAACTTTAGAAGAAGAAGTAATTCCAAGCACTTGGATGTGTGCAGAAACATTAAAAATAAAAATGCCAGTAGACACAGACATAAAAGATAACACAAGTGATACAACAGAAGTAGGAAATGGAAGCAGTCCAACTATTTCAAACACTCAATTCAACAATGTAAACTTTGGTTTAATGGAAAGACCAAAAACAAAATTAGTACTAGAAAAACATATAACAGGTTTAACAGTAAAACCAGTAGCAAGTGGAGTAAACTTAATAGCAAATGCAACAGCAGATATTAATAAAATTCTTGACCAAGGTGAAGGCAATCAAATACAATTAGAAGGACAAAGAGATGGATTATCTGCAACAAAATCAGGAAGAACAAACAGAGGATTATGGTACTTACAAACAGATACAACAGAATTAGCTCAAGGTGCAGACGCATATATAACATATACTTATGTTATAAAAAATGAAGGCGAACAAGATTACTTATCTGCAAGTTTAATCGAAAAATACGGAGAAGATAAAGATGGTAGTTATAAAGCATACTTAGAAACTCTAGAAGGAATTGTTAAAGAACAAATAAAATCAAAAGGATTTACAAAAGGAGAATATTTAAGTGGATCATATTATAGAAAAAATGATAACGCTTTTACTCCAACTCTTGTTCAAGCATCAGTTGAGAAACTACAAGAAGCATTAAATCCAAAAGTAAAATTTGTAAACAGTACAACAGACTTTAGTAAAACCGATAGAAATTCAAATATAAAATATGCTTACTATGATACAAATGGAAATATGCAAGAAAATGATAGTAGCATTAATGAAATAATAACAAGTACAAAAGGAACAGGAAAAATGGAACTAAATGGGCGAGATACATCTAAGAAGCTTGTAGTTTCAGTAGGTTTATCAGCATCAGAAATAGAAAATGGTGGAGTATACGATAGCTATATAGCACAAGTAACACACTACACAAATGCAGCAGGAAGAAGAGACCAAAGCACACCAGCTAACCTAAGCTATGTACATAGTGAAGACACTGGAATTACTTTAGATAAATACAATGAAGAAGACGAATTCTGGGCTGAGACATTTAAAATTACAAAGCCAACAGGTGAAGATAAAATAACACCAGTACAAATAGCAATAATAACAATATCAGCAGTAGCAGTACTAGGAGTAGGAATTATCTTAATAAAAAAATTTGTACTTAAAAAATAATAACTAAAAATTAACCAAAGGAATTACTCCTTTGGTTAATTTTATAGGAAAAAACATGAAGAACAATTGACAAAATATGTAAATTGATATATAATTATGTATACAAGCAAACTGCTTGAATTTTTTTTGGAGGCATTAAAATGCAAAAAGAGAAAGAAGACATCATGAGAGAAAAAAGAATGTATGCGGATCTTTTGGAAATTGGTTATTCACACGAAGAGGCATTAAAAATAATCAAAGGAAAAACCAAGAGGAAAACTCCTTTAAATCAGACAATATTTAATATGCTCATTGAAATTGGTATTCCAACTAATGTGGATGGCTTTCGGTATGCAAGCGAGGCCATAAAATTACTGATGGAAAATGAAAATATGCCTATAACGAAGGAGTTGTATCCAACGGTTGCAAAAAGCTTTAACACTACTCCCATAAGAGTTGAACGCTGTATAAGACATGGGATAGAGGTAGCTTTTTGCAGGGGCGACGTAGAAGTGTTAGAATCATATTTTAAGAACTCGTATTCATTTAAGAAAAAGAAGCCAACAAATGCGGAGTTTCTCACAACAGTTGCATATACGGTAAAATTGAAATTAGAAGAATAGTCTCCAAGGTGGGGCACAGTTATAAAGCTGTGCCCTTTACTAATGTATATAAATTAAAAAAATAGATATAATAAAATTATTGGTATATATTGTATGAAAAAAATGCTTGTGATATAATTTATAAAAATGGGTAAAACCAAATATATAACAAAAGAAAGGAGCATAAGCTTATGTCAGAATATGAAGAGCTAAAAGCAAGACTATTTAACAAAAAGGAATGCGGATGGGAGAACTTAAGAGAAGAAGAAAAAACAAAAATAGATACATTTGGAAATGAATACATTTATTTTTTAAATAAATGCAAAACAGAAAGAGAAGCAGTAGAATTTAGCAAAGAAATATTACAAAAAAATGGTTTTATGGATTTAAGAGAAAAACCAACATTAATGCCAGGAGATAAAGTATACTATATAAATAGAGCAAAAAGTGTATATGTTGCAGTAATAGGAACAGATACATTAGAAATTGGATTAAATATAGTAGGAGCACATATAGATTCTCCAAGATTAGATTTAAAACCAAATCCATTATATGAAGATTCAGGATTTGCATATTTTAAAACACATTATTATGGAGGAATAAAGAAATATCAATGGACAACAATTCCACTTAGTATACATGGGGTTATAGTAAAAACAACAGGAGAAAAAATAAGAATAAATATAGGAGAAGATGAAGCAGATCCAATATTTACAATAACAGACTTACTTCCACACTTAGCACAAGATCAAATGGAGAAAAAACTAAAAGAAGGAATTGCAGGAGAAGATTTGAATTTACTTATAGGAAGTATTCCTTATGGAGATGAAAAAGTAACAGAAAGAGTAAAATTAAATATCTTAAGAATATTAAATGAAAAATACGAAATAACAGAAAAAGACCTATTAAGTTCAGAGTTAGAATTAGTACCAGCATTTAAAGCAAGAAGTTTAGGATTTGACAGAAGCATGGTAGCAGGTTATGGACAAGATGATAGAATATGTGCATTTACAGCTTTAAGAGCAATATTAAATGTAAATAATCCTAAAAAAACAGCAGTATGTATATTAGCCGACAAAGAAGAAATAGGAAGTATGGGAAACACAGGAATGGAATCAAATGTATTTGATACATTTGTAGCAGAGTTACTAAATAAAAAAGCAGAAAACAGACCAAATCAATTAGATAAAGTATTCTGTAATTCTAAAATGTTATCAGCAGATGTTGATGCAGGATTAGATCCAATATATGCAAGTGTATCAGAAAGAAACAATGCATCATTCCTAGGACATGGAATAGGACTAAATAAATATACAGGTGCAAGAGGAAAATCTGGAGCATCAGATGCAAACGCAGAATACGTAGCACAAATAAGAGCAATGTTAGAAAAAAATGAAATACCATACCAAATAGGAGAATTAGGAAAAGTAGACGTAGGAGGAGGCGGAACAATAGCCTATATTCTAGCAAACAAGGGAATAGACGTAATAGACTGTGGTGTACCAGTATTATCAATGCATTCACCATACGAAGTAACAAGCAAATATGATATATATCAAGCATACAGAACATATGAAACATTCATGAAATAAACAAATGGGAGAAAAAGGGGTCAGACCCCTTTTTCCCCATTTTATTTTTTAGTAGGGGGATAAAAAACATAGGGGCATTATTATAGAAAGAAAGGAATGGTTGTAATGCCTCGTTGTAAAAGAAACATTGTAAAATCAGGAACATATCATATTATGGTGAGAGGGGTAAATAAACAAGAAATATTTTATGATGACAAAGACAAGAAGATGTTTATAAGAATGCTACTCTATTACAAAAAAAGATTAGATTGTAAAATTTATGCATATTGTCTAATGAACAATCATGTACATATTTTATTTAAAGATAAAGAAGAGTCAATAAGTGATTTTATGAGGAATATAACATCTAAATATGCATATGAATTTAATCAAAAGCATAAAAGAGTTGGGCACTTGTTTCAAGATAGGTTTAAAAGCATATATGTTTATAATGATGAATATTTGCTAAGGCTAATAAGATATATACATAGAAATCCAGAAAAGGCAGGGATATGTAAAACTGAGGATTATAGATGGAGTAGCTATAAAGAATATATATTCAATAATAAAATTATAGAGAAAGATGAAATATTAAAGAAGTTCGGAGAAAATAAGTTTACAGCTTTAAAAAGATTTATTAAGTTTGTTAATGATAAAAATGAAGAAGAAATGGATAGCATATACTTAAAAGATAAATTAACAGATGAAGAAGCAAAGAAATTAATAAAGAGGATAACAAATTTAGAAAATCTATCTGAAATAAAGAGTTATAACAAAATAGAAAAAGAGAAAATACTACGAAAGATATTAGAAACAAATAATATAAAAGCAAGCCAAATAGCCAAGATTTTAGAAATAAGCAAGAACTTTAAAAGCAGAATTGGGGAAAAAGGGGTCTGACCCCTTTTTCCCCAAATTAATTTAAAAAATCTCTTGCAAAATATAACAAAAAATGATAATATATTTACATATTAATAATAATAAATAATAGATTTAAAAAAAACCCCAATTTTAGGGCAAGTTTTTTAAATCTATTTTTGTTTTTGGAATTTAGGAGGAAAATGTAAATGAACACAAAGTATATTTTTGTAACAGGTGGAGTAGTATCTGGATTAGGAAAGGGAATAACAGCTGCATCTTTAGGTAGACTTTTAAAAAATAGAGGATATAAAGTAACAATTCAAAAAATGGACCCATATATAAATGTAGACCCAGGAACAATGAGCCCAATTGAGCATGGAGAGGTTTTTGTAACAGATGATGGGGCAGAAACAGATTTGGATTTGGGACATTATGAGAGATTTATAGATGAAAATTTAACTAAGAATTCTAGTATTACAACAGGAAAGATTTATTCTAGTGTAATAGAAAAAGAAAGAAGAGGAGAATATTTAGGAAAAACTGTTCAAGTGATTCCACACATTACAAACGAAATAAAAGAAAATATATATAGTTTTGAAAACGAAGATGTTGACATTGTAATTACAGAGATAGGTGGAACTATAGGAGATATAGAGGGATTATCTTTTATAGAAGCTATACGTCAAGTTGGAATAGAAAAACCAAAAGGGGATGTAATATACATACATGTAACTTTACTTCCATACATTTCTGGTTCAAATGAGCTAAAATCAAAACCAACTCAACACTCTGTAAAAGAATTACAATCTTTAGGAATTAAACCAGATATATTAGTTTGCAGATCAGAATTACCAATACCAGATAATATGAAGCAAAAAATAGCTTTATATTGTAATGTAAGACCAGAAAGTGTAATTCAAAATAGCACAGTAGACAATTTGTATGCAGTACCACTAATGCTAGAAGAAGAGGGACTTACAAGAGAAGTATGCAGATGCTTAAATTTGGACAAAGTTGAACCAAAAAATGAAGAATGGCAAGCAATGATTGACCATATAAGACAAATAGAAGCAGGTCCAGTAAAAGTTGCAATTGTAGGAAAATATGTAGCATTAGAAGATTCATATCTTTCAGTTGCAGAAAGCTTAAGACACGCAGGATTTGCAAATGATGTAAAAGTTGATATTGATTTTGTTGATTCAGAAGAGATAAATGATAACAATGCAAAAGAAAAACTAGGCAAATATGATGCACTTTTAGTTCCAGGAGGATTTGGAAATAGAGGAATAGAAGGTAAAATAGCAACAATAAAATATGCAAGAGAAAATAAAATACCATTTTTAGGAATATGTTTAGGAATGCAAATGGCAGTTGTTGAATTTGCAAGAGATGTGCTAGGGCTAAAAGATGCAAATTCAGAAGAATTTGATGAAAACACCCAAAATCCTGTAATTCATATTATGGATGACCAAAAGAACATAGAAAACAAAGGCGGAACAATGAGGCTTGGAAGTTATCCATGCATATTAAAAGAAGGTACAAAGGCTTTTGAATTATATGGTAAAAAAGAAATAGCAGAAAGACACAGACATAGATTTGAATATAACAATGATTACAAAGAAAAAATGGAAGAAGCAGGACTTATATGCAGTGGAACATCACCAGATGGAAGACTTGTTGAAATAGTTGAATTAAAAGACCATCCATTCTTTATAGCAGGACAATTCCACCCAGAATTTAAATCAAGACCAAACAGACCAGGACCACTATTTAAAGGTTTAATAGCCGCAGCAAAAAAATAAAAAAGAGTGACCGAAGCATAATTTATGCTTCGGCTTTTTTGTCGAATAGGAAAAATTGAAAATTTTACGTACTTACAAATCCAGATTTAAAAAACAAAAATTGTTTAAAATCAGATAGGTATAAAATGCTGCGAAGCATCCTTGCAGAAATTTCCCTAGTAAATAAGGCTTTATAGAAATTCCGTTCTTAGAGGTTATACTAAGAACCTGCAAAGCTACAGAAATTCCACCAAAACCAAGTAGAAAAGCACAAATAATAATATTAGTTGATATGTTTTTGCTTGCAATTAATGCAATAGAACAAACCCCATTTGTAAGTTCTATAAGGCCTATTACAATTCCTTTTATGTATTTAGAGGGAATACCGAAAGTTTTAAAAACGGGTGAAAGAAAGCTAGAAATTAATTCTAAACAACCACTACTATTTAAAATTGAAATAACAACAGAAAAAAGCACAACAAATCCGCCAATAAGAAATATGGTACTAATTGAATTCATAATGGAACTAGCCAAAACTTCTCCCAAATTTGATAATGATATTCTAGAAGGCAATTTATTAGAAGTTTCGATAAAAGAAGTGCTTCTTTTATTTTTGCTATTTTTCCACCATCTGAACAAAATTCCAACAGTGATACATGCAAAGATATGTGTTATCAGTAATAAAATTCCAGTTTTAGTATCTTTAAAAAGACCAATTCCAACTGTTCCAATAATGAATAAAGGCCCAGAATTATTTGTAAAAGCAATAAGCCTTTCTGCTTCTATATCTGAACATAAACCTTGCTTTTTAAAGTCAGCTACTATTTTTGCACCGACAGGGTAACCACTAATAATTCCCATTATAAAAGGAAAAGCACCTTCACCAGGAACATTAAAAACAGGCTTCATCAATTTGTTTAACATTTTACCAAGTATAGATATTATATTTGTATATCCCAAAAGTTCTGTGGCAATAAAAAATGGTAAAAGAGAAGGAACAACAGAGTTTGCCCACAAGCTTAATCCTTTTTTGGCAGCAGATAAATTACTATTTGAAAAAAGAATTAAAAACAAGGCAAATAAACATATAATGGTAGGAATAATTAATGATTTGGCTTTTAATACAAGCATCTTAAACTTATTCATGGACACACCTCTTATTTACATTTATATTAAATTTTGCATAATATATAACAAGAAAATAAAGAGTAGACAAAAAGTAAAAATAATGTTATATTATGTAGAGATTAAGTAAGAGGGGAATCAGAATGAATAATTATGAGAATGCTAAAAAAATATTAGAAAAATATAATCAACAACAAATAATTTCTATTGCAGACAAAATGCCACAAGAAAAACAAGAAATGCTTGCAGAGCAAGTACTAAAAATAGATTTTGAAGAATTGAAAGAGTTATATGAAAAAACATTTGAAGATATATATGTAGATTTGGAACAATTAGAACCAATAAGAGGGGTAAATCCGGATAAACTTCCAAAGGAAAAGCTAGATGAGTATGAGCAAATTGCAACAAAAATAATAAAACAAAATAAATTTGCAGTGGCAACTATGGCAGGTGGCCAAGGAACAAGACTTCGGACATTTACTTCCAAAAGGTACATATAAAGTTGATGTTGGAGAAAATGGAAAATATTTATTTGAAATTATAGTTGATACACTAAAAAGAGCAAACAAAAAATATAGTGTAATTATACCTTGGTACATAATGACAAGCAGGGAAAATAATAAAGATACAGTAACTTTTTTAGAAGAAAAGGACTATTTTGGATATCCAAAAGAATATGTATATATTTTTGAACAAGGTGAACTTCCATTAATAACAGAACAAGGTAAACTTTTGCTAAATAAAGAAGGATTAATAAAAGAAGCTTCTAATGGAAATGGTGGAATTTTTAATTCTATGCTAAAAAAAGGTGCAATTGCTGACATGGAAAAAAGAGGTATAGAATGGATTTTTATTGGTTCTGTTGACAATATCTTATTAAAATTAGTAGATAGTTTACTTTTAGGTTTAACTGTAAGCGAAGGAAATCAAATAGGAACAAGAACTGTATTAAAAAGGGATCCAGAAGAAAGAGTAGGTGTTTTGTGTAAACAAAACAATAAAATAAAAGTTATTGAATATACAGAGCTTCCAAAAGAAATTGCTTGTATAAAAGATGATGAAGGAGAATTGGTTTTTGGAGAATCACATATAATGTGTAATTTATTTAGTTTGGATGCTATAAAAAGAGCAAGTACAAAGGAATTAGAATATCATATAGCATTTAAAAGAGCAGATTACTTAAATGAAAACGGAGAATTTATAAAAGTAGATAAACCAAATGCATATAAATTTGAGAAATTTATATTTGATAGTTTTAAGTTGTTTGACAATATATCAATTTTAAGAGGAAAAAGGGAAGAAGATTTTGCACCAGTAAAAAATATGACTGGTGAAGATAGCCCAGAGACTGCAAAAAAACTATATGAAAACTATTGGAAAAAAGCATAAGTTATGATATAGTATAAAAGTAAAAACTGTGTCTATGAAGGGATGGTAAAAAATGAGTAGTAAAGGTAGAAGATATAACAGGTATGCAGAACCAAAACTTAATATGAAAAAAGTTTTAGGCGTAATTGTTGCAATTTTAGTAATAATAATGGTGATTGTTTCAATTGTAAATGTAATAAAAAATGGAGAAGATAAAAAGAAAGTAAAAAGCTACTCATATTATACAGTATATGAAAATGGTAAGTTTGGTGTAATAAACAATGAGGGAGAAACGGTTATTAATCCTGAATATACCGAAATAGTATTAATTCCAAACAAAGATGTTCCAATATTTATTTGTACATATGATTTAAATGATCAAGACGGAACATATAAAACAAAAGTAATAAATCAAAAAAACGAAGAAATATTTAAAGAATATAGCAAAGTAGAAGCAATAGATAATTTTGATTCAAAACAAAACATTTGGTATGAAGATGATGTTTTAAGAGTAGAAAAAGATGGAAAATATGGATTAATAAATTTTGAAGGAAAAGAAGTTTTGCCTTGCGATTATGATGAGATAACAGCATTAAAAGGAGTAACAAATAATTTATTAGTAAAAAAAGACGGAAAAGTAGGACTTGTAAATGAAAAAGGACAAACTATTGTAAATACAGAATACAAAGATATAAAAACTTTAAAAGAAGGATATAAAAACGAATATATAATAGTAAATGATAATAACCAATATGGAATAATAAGCACAACAGGAACAGTAATTATAGAGCCAAAATATGAAGATGTAAAATATTTAAATAATTCAGAAATGTTTGCAATTAAAGATGCTGGAGTATGGAAGCTAATAAATAAAGATAATCAAATTTTAATAGATGGTGGTTATGACAATATAATAGAAGCAAAAGGAGAAAATGTAGTAGTAGAAAAAGGCGGAAAGTATGGAGTTGTAACAACAAAGAATGAAGAAAAAATTCCAGTAGAATATGAACAAATAAAATATACATTTTCTATATATTACATAGCAAAAACTGGTGGAAAATACGGAATTATTAATCTGAACAATGAGCAAGTAAAGGATTTTAATTATATAAATATGGATTATGTTGAAAAAGGCGATTTTATACAAGCTGATGTATCAGATACAGAAACAGTAATATTTGATAACAATTTATCTGAAAAAATAAGTGGAATAGTATCTGAAATAAATCAAGAAAAGGGTTATATAAAAGTATATACAAACAATGAGTATAAATACTACAATTTCAAATTTGAAGAAAAGAAATCTTCAGATATATTAACATCAAACAACTTATTCTTAAGTAAAAAAGATGGAAAATATGGATATGTAAACAAAGAAGGAAAAGTAATAGTAGATTATATATATGAAGATGGAACAGAGCAAAATTCATGTGGCTTTGCTGCTGTAAAAAAAGATGGAGTATGGGGAAGCATAAACAAAGTAGGAGCAGTAGAATTAGAACCATCAGTTAATTTAGATAGCAATATATATACAACATTTATAGGTAAATGGCATTTAAATGATAGTGGATTATATTACGAAAAATAGAAGGACAAAAGGGGGGATATTCCCCCTTTATTCTTGAACATAAAAATCTATTTGCAAAAGAGGAGAAGAAAAATGGAGTTAAAAGTAAAATATCAATACACATATTTTATAAAACCGTTTTTAATTAAAGAAAATAAATATAAAAAATATCTATTGAGCTTGTTAAAAAATGAAAAATTTAATTTAAAGTTTTTTGAAAAGGAAAGAGATTTAAATATATACTCATATTTTTTGCCAGAAGTAAGAGATTATATTTTTCCAACTTTTAGCTATGATAAACAAAAAATAAAAGAGTTTGAAAACTTAGATAATGCACTAAAATCAAATCTTTTAGCGGATTTGCATTGTAATGTATTTGAATACAAGCTAAACAAAAAAGCTCAAGGTAAAATAAATGATAATGAAGGAATATTTTTTAATATAACAAATATAGAAGTTATTTGCTTTGATTCTGGAATATGTTTTTTACTTATAAAAACGGATTTAGAAAACAATCAAAATTTCTCGAACTTATTAGACTTTAACTATAAATTTAAAGATATAAATTCAGAATTTTCAAAATTAAAGGAATATAATAATATAAAAATACAAACAGATGAATTTAGCAACATGAAGGATTTGCCACAGTTTATACAAGAAGTAATAGGGGGAGAAGGAAAATTCGCAGATTTAAAGGATATAGATATGTACAATAGAAGATTCTTCGTTTATACATATGCATGTGTAGAGCAAGAAAACTGGGAAAACTTTAATGACATAGAAAACGATTTTATAAAATTTACAAATGTTCTACCAAATAATAATACAATTGCTTTTAATGGAGAAAAACTAAATAAAATAGTTGAAACAGTTGATCAATTTAAAAATGCAAGATTCGGATTTACAAAGCAAAGTGCAACATTTCTTGCATCTAGCATAGACACAAACAATTATACAAAATTATTATTTGAATATGATAACGATTATTTATATACGTTAATATTTAGCTTGTATCAAAGAATTTATTTAAAAAAGATAGAACTTGATTTAAAAAGCAAAAAAAATATTGATAGTATACGAAGAGTGTTTACAAAATTCACAAAAGAAATATGGGGGAAAGAGCTAACTAATTCGGTTACAGGTACAACTTTCTATAGCAAATGGAAAAAGACATTTGAGTTAGAGGAATTGTATAATAATATAAAAAACAAATATGATATTATATACAAAGACTCATCTGTAGAAAAAGAAAATAAGGTAAATAAAATAATTTTAATAGCCTTGGTAATATCATTGCTATTAAACATAATTAATCTATTCGTGCTAATAAGAATAAGATAAGCAAGGAGGAAAGATGAAAACCTTTTGTGGAACAGATATAATAGAAATAGGTAGGATAAAAGAATCAATAGAGAGATCTCGGAGAAAGATTTTTAAATATAATTTATACTCCAGCAGAGATTGAATATTGTGAGAGCAAAAAAAATGCAAAATACTATCACTATGCAGGAAGGTTTGCGGCAAAAGAAGCAATATTTAAAGCTATATCAGGACTTCTAAAGAATAAGTTTGATATATCTTGGCATAATGCACAAGTAATAAATGATAAAAATGGAAATCCACAAATAGAATTCCTAGATATAAAATTTGATAAATTAAAAAGTATTGATATATCAATATCACATTGCAAAGAATATGCGGTGGCAACAGTAGTTGCAGTAGTGGAGGACTAAAATGGAACTTTTTGATTCACATGCACATTATAATGATGAAAAATTTGAAGAAGATAGAGAAGAAATTTTAAAAGAAATATATAGATCTGGTGTAACAAAGTTAGTAAATGCAGGGTATAGTTTAGAATCTTCTAAAAGCACAATACAGATAGCAAATTCTCATGATTTTATATATTCAACAGTTGGAATTTCTCCAAATGACATAGCAGATTACAAAAAAGAAGATTTAAAAGAAATTGAAAATCTTGCTAAAAGCCCAAAGGTGGTTGCAATAGGCGAGATTGGGCTAGATTATTATTGGAACAAAGAAAATAAAGATTTGCAAAAAGAGGTTTTTATATCTCAAATAGAAATAGCCAACAAATTAAATTTACCAATAGTTATACATACAAGAGAAGCAGTATATGATACACTTGAAATATTAAAAAACAACAATTGTAACAAAAAAGGAATTTTTCACTGTTGTCCATTTAATGTGGATTTGGTTAGAGAGGGACTAAAATTAGGTTTTTATATATCTTTTGCAGGACCAACAACCTTTAAAAATAGCAAAAATGCACCTGAAATAATAAAAATGGTACCATTAGATAAAATGTTAATAGAAACAGATTCACCATATCTTAGCCCAGAGCCTTTTAGAGGTAAAAGAAATGACTCTAGAAATGTAAAATATATTGCGCAAAAGATTGCAGAAGTAAAACAAATTCCATTAGAAGAAGTTGCAAAAGCAACATACAATAATGCAGAAAAAATATTTGGAAATAAAGCTATTTAAGAAACTATTTGTTCTTACTAATTTAAGTTTTTGAATAATGAAAAAATCCAGTTTAAAACTGGATTTTTTTTGTTTAAAAATTTTTATTTGTTAAAATCAACTTTAACGTTTTTTCTAGCTTCTTCACTTTCTACTTTAAAGAATTCTTCTGGTTTAAAACCAAACATTGAAGCTATAATATTAGAAGGGAAAACTTCTAATTTAGTGTTATACATTGTTACACTATCATTATAAAATTGTCTTGAGAAAGAAATTTTATTTTCTGTGTTTTGTAATTCTTGTTGTAATTCAGAGAAGTTTTGGTTAGCTTTTAGTTCTGGATAACTTTCAGAAACTGCCATAATAGTTTTTAAAGCTCCTGATAATTGATTATCAAGTTCTGCTTTTTCATGGATAGTACCTGCATTTGCCCAAGAAGTTCTAAGTTCTGCGACTTTTGTTAATACATCACTTTCATGAGCCATGTATCCTTTAACTGTTTCTACTAAATTTGGTATTAAATCAAATCTTCTTTGCAATTGAACATCGATTTGACTCCAAGAGTTTTTTACTTTTTGTCTTAATCTAACTAAAGTATTGTACATAGAAATTACAAGAATTACTAATACTACAATAATAATTATTGCGATCCACATAATAAAGACCCCCTATTAAAATAAATTTACGAATTCATTATAGCATACCGAAAACAGCATAGCAAGAAATAATTATATAAATTCCAATTTGCCTGTTAAACTTATATATTATATAAACCTTGTCTCCGCATGCATATTTTTGTACAAGCAGCATATAATTATACTATGAGAAGTTGGTAAAAAAATTCCAAATTTGACAAATCGTTAAAAAAATAGTATAATAAAAAAGGTCGCTTGAAGGAGGGATTAAATATTCTTATGAATAAACAAAAAAACTCGCATATATCATACAAAAAGATTATTGCACTAAGTATATTATTTATTGTAATCTTAGGGATATCGGTATTAGCGGGAAATGTAAAAGTAAACAGTGTTAAAATAAGATTTTCAAACAACCACGAAATTACAGTTTTAACATCAAAAACAAAAGTATCAGAAATATTAGAAGAAAACCATATAATGATTTCATCAGATGAAGTTGTAACACCTGCGTTAGAAGAAGAAATTACATCAGCGAATGCAATAGTTATTTCATTAAACGGACAAGAGCCAACACAAATTGCAGATATAAATAATGAAAATTTAAACACAAATATAGAAGAAAGAGCACAAAATTATACAGATATTACAGAAGAAATAATAACTGTTAAAGAAGAAATTCCATTTGAAACAATAACAAAAGATGTTTCAAACGGAAGTAATACAGTAAATAAAGTTATACAAGCTGGAAAAAACGGTATAAAAGAAGTAACATATAAAGTTAGATATAAAGGCGATGTAGAAGTAGAAAGAATAGAACTTTCTTCTAAAGTAATTAAAGAACCAGTAAATAAAATAGTTCAAATACAAACAGTTACATCAAGAAGCACATCAAGAGGAGCAGGAGTAACAACGGCATCAAGTGGAAGATATAAAGTTACAGCATATTGTTCATGTGCAAGATGTTGTGGAAAAACAAACGGAGTCACAGCATCAGGAAAAAGAGCAACAGCAAACCATACAGTTGCAGCTCCAAGTACATTTGCATTTGGAACACAAATGGTTATAAACGGAAAAACTTATGTAGTAGAAGATAGAGGCGGCGCAATACAAGGAAACAGAATAGACGTTTATATGAATTCACACGCAGAAGCAATAGCATGGGGAGTAAGATACTTAGACGTAGAAGTAATAAAATAAAAATAATAAAAGATAGGGGGAACAACCCCCTTATTTTTTTTATGGAATAGGAAAAATTCTATAATCGCTATTACCTTTGAGATTTCCTCTATTTAAAAGAAAAAACATTGTAAAAAAATTATATATATGATATAAAATAAATATTAACAAGTAAAGGAAGGTACAAATGAAAGCACAAGAAAAAATGAAAAAAGAAAACAGTTCATCATTTATGAAAAATGTTGCTATGCTTATGATTGCACAGATACTTATAAAAATATTAGGATTTGTGTATAGGCTGGTAATAATTAATATAGAGGGATTTGGAGATATTGGAAATGGATACTACGATGCAGGATATACGGTATATTCATTGCTACTTACATTATCATCAGTTGGAATCCCTACAATAATTTCTAAATTAGTATCGGAAAGAGTTGCAACAGGTGATCATAAAGGCGCATATAGGATTTTTAAAACTTCTTTAAAGATATTTACATTAATTGGAGCATTTTTTTCTTTGGTACTATTTTTGGGAGCAGATATAATAGCAAGAAAAATATTAAATGTGCCAGATGTAAAATATGTTTTAATGGTTTTAGCACCAGCAATTATGTTTGTTGCTTCTTCTGCTGTTTTAAGAGGATACTTTGCAGGGCTTGGAAGCATGAAGTCAACAAGCGTTTCTCAAACATTAGAGCAATTTTTTAATTGTGTTTTAACAATTACATTTGTATATGCATTAGTAGGTAAAGATCCAGCTATAATGGCTGCAGGAGGAAATTTGTCTACAACACTGGCTATTTTAATTTCTTTTACATATTTAGTTATCTTCTACAAGAGAAGAAAAAAAGGAATTATGGCAGAATGCAAAGCACAAACAGTTGAACAAGAAGATAAAACTACAGGAAAACTTATAAAAACAATATTTGCAATATCAATACCAATGACAATTGGTTCATTAATATCAGTTATTAATAATATGATAGACACAGTTACAATAAGTAATTGTATACAAACTGCATTTTCTGGAATTCTAGAAGGCGGGAAAGCAGCACTAGAAGCAAAAGCAATGGAATTATCAGGAGTATTATCAAAAGTAGTAACAATAATACATCTTCCACTTGCAATTACAGGAGCTTTTTGTACAGCATTAGTTCCAGCAATATCATCAGCAATATCAGTAAAAGATTATGCAACAGTAAATAAAAGATTATCATTTTCATTTTTTGCTTCAATTTTATTAATAATGCCATGCGCAGCTGGATTAGTAGCACTTGCAGAACCAATTCTAAAATTAATTTATCCAGCAGCTTCAAATGGAGCGAATATATTAGTCTTAAGTACAATTACGATGATATTTGTATCACTAAACTATGTTGTAGAAGGTGGGCTATATGGATTTGGTAAAGTACATATTCCAGCAATAGCATTAGCAATTGGAGGAGTAGTTAAATTAATTTTAAATATTATTTTAATAAGTAATCCAGGAATTAATATATTAGGAGCAGTTATTAGCTCAATAGTATGCCAAGTTATACTATTTGTAATATGTATGTATTATCTAAACAAAGAAATAAAACTAAATATGAATTTAAAAGATCATGTATTAAAACCAACTTTTGCATCAGCAGTTATGGGAATTATAGTTTATATTGTATATAAAGTAATTGCAGGTGCACTTGGAAATGCAATATCAACAATTATAGCTATTTGCCTAGGAGCAATAATATATTTATTATTAGTAATTTTTATGAAAATGCTTACAAAAGAAGAAATATATATGATACCATTTGGGACAAAAATATATAGTTTGTTGGTAAAATTAAAAGTATATAAAGAAAATTAAGGAGAAATTTATGAAATTAGTTTCATGGAATGTAAATGGATTAAGAGCAATATATAAAAAGGGCTTTGAAGAATCATTTAAAGAACTTGATGCAGATATATTTTGCATTCAAGAAACAAAAATGCAAGAAGGCCAAATAGAATTAGATTTACAAGGATATTATCAATATTATAATTATGCAGAGAGAAAAGGATATTCCGGAACAGCAATTTTCACAAAAAAAGAACCCTTAAAGGTATCATACGGAATAGGAATAGAAGAACACGATAAAGAAGGCAGAGTAATAACACTAGAATTTGATAAGTTTTATATGGTAAATTGCTATACGCCAAATTCAGGGCGAGAACTTGCAAGATTAGAATATAGAATGACTTGGGAAGATGAATTTAAGAAATATTTAATTAAATTAGATAAACAAAAGCCAGTAATAATATGTGGAGATTTAAATGTAGCACATACGGAAATAGATTTAAAAAATCCAAAGTCAAACAGAAAAAATGCAGGATTTACAGATGAAGAGAGAAGTAAAATTGAAGAATTATTAAATTCTGGATTTACAGACAGCTTTAGAAAAATGTATCCAGATAAAGAAGGAGCTTACACCTGGTGGTCATATATGTTTAATGCAAGAGCAAATAATGCAGGGTGGCGTATTGACTATTTTCTAGTATCTGATAGAATAAGTAAAAATATAAAAGATGCATATATTTATTCAGAAATAATGGGAAGTGACCATTGCCCAGTAGGATTAGAAATAGAAGAATAAAGGGGAGAAATTAAATGAAAGAAACAAAAAAATGGACAAGATGGCTGTACTGGTTTATATTTGCGGTTGCAGTGATATTTGTATACAAAACGCTAGACAATTTTAACGATATTTCAATATGGTTTAACAAATTATTATCAATATTAATGCCATTTTTAATGGGAATATTAGTAGCATATTTATTTTATATACCATGTAGGCAAATTGAAAGCTTATACAAAAAGTTAAAACCAAAATTTATAAAGAAAAGAGCAAGAACTTTATCAATTATTACAGTGTATATAATGGCAATATTGTTACTAGTAATAATTATAAATATCATAATACCAGCACTTTCGGAAAGTGTAGTTGAATTGGCAAGTAGTATGCCAGGGTATTATAATACAGCAATGGAATATGTAGAAAATATGCCAGAAGATGCAATAATAAAAAAAGCAGATGTTTTAGAAATTATAGCAAACTTACAAAAAATAGATATAACCAAAATTTTAAGCCTAGAAAATATATATGGCTATATAAAAGGCGTTGTTGGAGTAGCTCAAGGAATATTTAGTGTGTTTGTTACACTAATAATGTCTGTATACATATTAGCAGAAAGAAGCCAAATATTAAAATTTGTAAGAAGACTAAATTCTGCAATATTTAAAGATAAAACTTGTAGGATTATAGACAAATATTTTATGAAAGCTAATGATATATTCTTTAAATTTGTATCAAGCCAAGTATTAGATGGAATAATAGTAGGAATAATAGTATCAATAGCAATGTGGATACTAGGGGTAAAATATTGGGTGCTATTAGGATTTATGATAGGATTGTTTAATATAATTCCATATTTCGGAGCAATAGTTGCAGTAGTAATTGCTAGTATAATAACAATATTTACAGGAGGATTTGCAAAAGCAATATGGATGGTTATAGTAGTAGTAATACTTCAACAAATAGATGCAAATATAATAAACCCTAAAATAGTAGGAAATGCATTGCAATTAAGCCCTATATTAGTAATATTTTCTGTAACACTATTTGGAGCATATTTTGGAGTGCTTGGAATGTTCTTAGCAGTTCCAATAATTGCAGTAATAAAATTAATAACAAATGACTTTATAGATTATAGAACAAAAAAGAAAAAACAAGAAGAAAAATTGTAATTTGTTTAGTTCCGGATGAATTCAGGACAGTCCCCAAAATCCCCAGGTTTGGTGATTTTAAGGGACAGTCCCTAGAATTCCCCCTCACACAAATTACAATTTATAGAAAAGGAGAATACAAATGCTAAAAAAATATATAATAACATTTCTAATTTCAATGGTACCATTAATAGAATTAAGAGGTTCAATCCCAATTGGATTGAGTTCGCTATGGGGAGATCCTATTCCAGTACTCCCACTTTATATAATTTGTATATTGGGAAATATGCTACCAGTACCATTTATTTATTTATTTGCTAGAAGAGTTTTAGAATGGGGATCAGATAAAAAATATATAGGCAAATTTTTTAAATGGTGTTTAGAAAAAGGAGAAAAAGGTGGAAAAAAACTTCAAGAAAAAGCAGGAAAAACAGGCTTATTTTTTGCATTATTAATATTTGTAGGAATTCCACTCCCAGGAACAGGAGCATGGACAGGAACACTTGCAGCAAGTATATTAGATATGGATTTTAAAAGAAGTATTTTGGCAGTTATGTTAGGAGTAATATTAGCAGGAATTATAATGGGGCTTGCATCAGCAGGAGTATTTGGAGCAGTGGGAGCAATATTTGCAGCTTAACAATAATGGGGAAAAAGGGGTCAGACCCCTTTTTCCCTCAAAGTTCATATAAAGTTAATAATTGTAATATATAATTTTAAAGTTAAGGAGTGTAATTATGAGTTATATAGAATTAAAGGACGTTACAAAATTATATAGTGATGGAAATGTAAAGGCTGCAGATGGTGTATCTTTCTCAGGAGAAAAGGGAGAGATTATTGTAGTTGTAGGACCAAGCCGGAGCACGGAAAGACTACTGTTTTAAATTTAATTGGTGGAATGGATAGTGTAACTAGTGGCAAAATAATTGTAGATGGAAAAGATATAAGCAAATATAATGAAAGAGGGCTTACAACATATAGAAGAAATGATATTGGATTTGTATTTCAATTTTATAATTTAATACCAAATTTAACTGCAAAAGAAAACGTTGAACTTGCAAGCCAAATATGTAAAAATGCATTAGATCCAGAACAAGTTTTAAAAGATGTAGGACTTGAAAAGAGAATGAATAATTTCCCTGGACAGTTGTCTGGTGGAGAACAGCAAAGAGTTGCAATAGCAAGAGCAATTGCTAAAAATCCAAAATTGCTTTTATGTGATGAGCCAACTGGAGCATTAGACTATAATACAGGAAAAGAAGTATTAAAGTTATTACAAAATACAGCAAGACAGAAAAATATAACAGTTATAATAATTACACACAACCAAGCAATAACACCAATGGCAGATAGAATAATAAAAATAAAAAATGGAAAAGTTAGTGAAAATAGAATTAACGAAAACCCTGTTTCAATAGACCAAATTGAATGGTAGAAACAAAAAAACAGAGAAAAAACAAAAGGGGTCTGTCCTCTTTTGTTCAGAATTTTATGGAGGAAAGATGAAAAAAGCATACGTAAAAGATATTGTTAAAGAAATAAAAAGAACAAGAAAAAGATATATATCTATTATTGCAATTGTAATATTAGGTGTTGCTTTTTTCGTTGGAATAAATGCATCATGCCCAGATATGCTAAATACTTTTAATAAATATATTAATGATTATAATGTTTTTGATCTTAATTTAATTTCTACTGTTGGATTTGATAATGATGATGTGGGGACTATAAGAAATATAGATAGAATTGATTATATACAGCCTGTAAAATCAATTTGTGCTGTTGTAGAACAAGGAGATAAAGAAAAAGTTTTAAGTGTAAGTTCTGCTCCTGATAATGTAACCAAGAATACTATGAATAAAGTTGAAATAGTGGAAGGAGAATATCCTAAACAAAGTAATGAAATAGTTTTAGATAGTAAATTAAAAACAGATTACAAAATAGGAGATACAATAGAATTTATAGATACGGAAAACCAAGAGTTAGAAGATGTATTTAAGGTTAAATCATATACAGTAGTTGGTTTTGCTAATAGTCCTTTATATGTAGCAATATCCAGAGGTAGCACAACACTTGTAGATGGAACTATATCAGGATTTGCAATAGTCCTAGAGGATGCATTTTCTATAGAAGAATACACAAACATATATGCAAAAGTAACAACAAATAATAAAAATAGAACCTCAGATGAATATATAGAAGAAATAGAAAAAATTAGAAATGAAGTAAAAGAAAAAACAGATGTATTAGCAGATACAAAGTACAAAGATTTATATGAAGAAGCAAATAATAAAATTGATGATGCTAAAAAAGAAGTTCAAGATGCTAAAAACGAATTAAAAAATGCCGAACAAGAAATTGCAAATGGAAAAACAAAACTAGAAGATTCACAAAAAGAACTAAATACTCAAAAGCAGAATTTCAATAACAAAATGAAGGAATATGATAATCAAATAAATAGTGCTAAAACCACATTGGATTCAACAAAATCTACTTTAGATCAAAAGCAAAAAGAACTAAATGATGCAGAAGCACAACTAAATGCAGAAGAGCAAAAATTAATATTAGCAGAGCAGAAAGCTCTAGAAGGAACAGGTCTAACAGATTTAAATAAATATTTAGAGTATTTGCAAAGTGTGTCTGCACCACAAGAGGCAATTACAAGTATACAAACATTAATACAAGGTAAAGCAAAACTAGAACAAGAAAAAAGTACACTTCAGGGATATAAAAATGAGTTGAATTCAGGTTTAGAGGAATACAATAAGGGGTTAAAAAACTTTGAAAATCAAAAACAGACATTAGAAAGCACTAAAAAAACAACTCAGGCAAAACTTGATTCAGCACAAACAAAAATAGACAATGGCAGGAAAGAACTTAAACAAAATGAAGATAAGTTCAATGATAAAAAAGAAGAAGCAAACAATAAAATAGCAGATGCAGAAAAAGAGATAAAAGATGCAGAGAAGAAACTAGAAGACCTAAAAGTAAAAATATATGTGTTAGACTTAGAAACAAATGAAGGATATGTATCATATAAATCAGATTCAAATAGTGTAGCAACAATAGGTAAAGTATTCCCGATAATTTTCTTTTTGGTAGCAGCATTAGTTTCATTAACTGCAATGACAAGAATGGTAGAAGAAGATAGGGGAATAATAGGAACATACAAATCCTTAGGATATAGTAGACCTAAAATTGCTTTAAAATATTTAACATATTCAACTAGTGCAACATTATTGGGAATTGTGTTAGGTGCAGTTATAGGTTCATATACACTTCCATGGGTAATTTCTGAAGCATATAAGATTTTATATCATACAATGCCAACAGTAATAATGAAAGTAAATATGAAGTATACTTTAATTGCCGGAATTGCAGCATTTGCTTCAACTACAATAGCAACAATGTTTGCATGTTACAGAATGCTAAGAGCAACTCCAGCAAAACTTATGAGACCAAAATCACCAAAAGAAGGCAAAAAAATATTATTAGAGAGAATACCATTTATATGGAAACATCTCAATTTTACGCAAAAGATTACTGCAAGGAATGTATTTAGATATAAAAAACGTTTATTTATGACACTAATTGGAATAGCAGGTTGTACAGCTTTAATATTTATGGGATTTGGACTTAGAAACTCTATTGCAACAATTGTAAGTAAACAGTATGGACAAATAAGAAGATATGATTTTGAAATAACATTAAAGAATGAATTAACAGAAGAAGAAAAACAAGAATTAAACAAATATATAGAAAATAATGGGCACAATTCAAAATACACATATTTAAGACAGCAAACAAATGATGTTACTGCAAATGGTGAAGAACAAAATGTGTATATAATAGGTGTAGAGAACCAAGATGAACTAATGAATTTTGTTACAATGCAAGATAGAAAAACAAAAGAAAAAGTTAAAATACAAAATGATGGAGTTGTAATAACAGAAAAGTTGTCAAAACTACTAAACGCTCATATAGGTGATGAAATAACAATAAAAATAGATGATGAAAAATCTAAAAATGTTAAGGTGTCTGGAATAATAGAAAACTATGTATATCATTATATTTATATGGATAAAGCAATGTATGAAGATGTTTTTGATGAAGAAATGATAGACAATCATATATATTTAGACATAGATGAATCTTTAGATAAACAAACGGAAGAGGAGATTTCTAAATATTTGCTAAAAAATGAAAATATAGCACAAGTGTTAAGGTTAAGTAGTATTAGTGAAAGCTTTAGCGATATGATTAAAAGCTTAGATACAGTAGTAATTGTATTAATTACCTGTGCCGGAATGCTTGCATTTGTTGTGCTATATAACTTAAACAGCATAAATATAGAAGAAAGAAAAAGGGAGCTCGCTACAATCAAATTATTAGGTTTTTATAATAATGAATTATCTAACTATGTATTTAGAGAAAATGTAATTCTTACAATTATTGGAGGGCTTTTAGGGCTAGTGTTAGGACTTTATTTACTAACATTCATAATATCAACAGCAGAAATGGATATTGTAATGTTTAGTAGAGAACGAGCATTTTCAAGTTATTTCTTTGCATTTACATTAACACTGGTTTTTGCATTTTTAATAAATTTAATAATGAATAAAGAATTAAGAAAAATAAATATGATAGAAAGTTTAAAAAGTGTTGAATAAAAAAATAGGAGCATGCTTTATAGCATGCTCTGTTTTAAACTTATCGATTACTAGCTGAGCCGTTTAATGCGGCATTATAACCATCAGAGAAACCGTCATCATATTGAGTAGCATATTTAAAAGATAAATCTTCATTAGCTTTATTGTAACCTTCTTCATAACCGATGTTATAACCATATACACTTACATATGCAAAACCAAAGATTGATGCAATAATTATTATGAAAATAATAAAAATAAATATGAAATTAGTTAAAGATATAGTTACTTTTTTTGAAGCTTCCCTTCTATCATTTTGTCTTCTATCTGGCATATCTCATACCTCCTTCTTTTGTATATTTACAATAAAAATCAATTTATTTTTTCTATTTTAATAGTATTATTATTGCTTTTGGGTTCAAAATTAGAGAATGAACTAGCCAAATAACCAGCAACAAAACCAAGTAGAAATACTACTATAATTATTACTGTATATTTTATACTTTCTTGTTTTTGATATATTTCCTTATCATATACTTTCATATAAGAACCTCCTACAATAATATAAAATTATTATATATGATTAAAATTAATAATGCAAGAATATATTTACAAATATAAGAAAAAGATATATGATACACTAAGAAAAGGAGATTTTGTATGAAAAAACTGAATTTATTAATTTACTATATTTTATTTATTGTTTATGAAGAATTAGTATTTTCTTGTATTATATTTAAAACATTTCCTGCAAGTTTTGGACTTATAATATTATTTTCAATTCCAATTGCAATAGTTTTAAACCTTATAACAAGTGTATTTAAGCCAAAAGTAAATAAAATTATAACATATATAATAACCATTGCACTAATAATAATATTCGGAGCACAAATTGTTTATTACAGCATGTATGAGGCAATAATATCGTTTTTTTCTATGATGCATGGTGGACAAGTAACAGAGTTTATGGAAGTAATAATAGATGTTGTTTTACGAAATTGGTATGGAATATTATTATTTATAATACCACTTATTATATTAATTATATTATCTAAAAAGAAAGTAATAACATTTGAAAAAAATTCGATAAAGCAAATTGCAATCAAAATAACTAGTGTATTGATAATACAATTAGTTGCATTATTATGCGTAAACTTTATAAATACTGATGACATGTATTCAAATAAAAATCTATATTACAATATACATGTTCCAAAAGTAACGGCAAACAGAATGGGACTTTTAACAACAATGAGGCTAGATTTGCAAAGATTTATATTTGGATTTGAAGAAAAATTATCAGTACAAACAAATGCAATTCCAAAAGAAGAAGAAAAAGATAGTTATAATATAACATATATAGATTTTGATAAGCTAATTAAAAATGAAGAAGATAATACAATAAAAGAAATGCACAAATATTTTTCTTCACAAGAGGCAAGTAAAAAAAATAAATATACAGGGATGTTTAAAAATAAAAATTTAATAGTTCTTGTAGGCGAATCTTTTAGTTCATTAGCAATAAGAGAAGATTTAACACCAAATCTATATAAATTATATAAAGAAGGATTCCAATTTGATAATTTTTACACACCAATATTTCCAGTAAGCACAGCAGATGGTGAGTATATTACAGATACATCTTTAATACCAAAAGAAGGTGTGTGGAGCTTTTTAAGAGTGGCAGGAAATTATATGCCATATTCATATGCTAATGTATTTGAAAAACAAGGATATTCATCAAATGCATATCATAATCATACTGCAACATATTATGAAAGAGATAAATATATAGAAACAATGGGATATAATTCTTATTTGGCAGTGGGTACAGGACTAGAAGATAGAATGGATACTTCAAATTGGCCAAATAGTGATTATGAAATGGTAAAAACTACAGTAAATGATTATATAAATAATGAAAAGTTCATGGCGTATTATATGACAGTAAGTGGACACATGAACTATACAAAAATAGGAAACATGATGGTGTATAGAAATTGGGACCAAGTTAAAGATTTGCCATATTCTAATAAAGCTAAAGGTTATTTGGCTGCTAATATAGAATTAGATAAAGCAGTAGGAGAACTATTAAGTAGATTAGAACAAGCTGGAAAATTGGAAGACACAGTTATAGTAATTAGTGGTGATCATTACCCATATGGCTTGACATTAGGTGAAATAAACGAATTATCAACATTTGAAAGAGATGACAAGTTTGAAAAATTCAGAATGCCATTTTTAATATGGAGTGGAAGTATGAAAGGATCAATAAAAGTAGAAAAGATAGGCTCAAGTTTAGATGTACTACCAACTGTTTTAAACTTGTTCGGAGCAGAATTCGATTCCAGATTATTAATGGGAAGAGACATTTTATCAGATTCAGATCCAATAGTAATATTCTCAGATAGGAGCTTTATAACAGATAAAGGAAGATATAATTCATTAACAGAGCAATTTACGCCAAATGAGGGTGTAACAGTAGAAGAGGGATATGTTGATAAAATAAATACAATAATATATAAAAAATATCAAATGTCTAGGTTGATTTTAGAAAATGATTATTATAGAAAAATATTTGAATAGAGAAAAGAAATGAGAAAAAATGGGATTATTCCATTTCTTCTCATCTTTTTTGTTATTCAAAAAATCCGTGTTTGTTTTGTTTATCTAATTTAATATATACACTTAAATTATTTTGATTATCACACGTTGCAAGAAATACGTTTTTTATATCTGCTATTCCTTGCTTTTTTAAATTTTTTTCTAACCAGTTTATATTATTTCCTGTTTTTTCTAAATTTTCTTTTAACAAAATTCCATCTAAAATAACATTAATAGTAACATTTTCTTGATTTGGAATAAGATTCAAATCCTCCGGTGTAGCAGGCCTTTTTACACTTTTAGGAAGAAAGCTAATCCTGCCATTTGGCTCTAATATAGCTGTTTGAATATCACTTAAATTAAAATAACCATTTATTCTGCATTCCATTAAAAACTCATTTAAGTCTAGCTTGGAAGATTTAAAATTCTTTCTATACAGTTTCCCATTGTCTAATAAAATTTTTGCTTTGCCAGTAAAAAATCTTCTAATATTAAGACTTTTGCAAGTTAAATAGGAAATTAAAAAAGTTACAAAACCATATACTAACATTGCAACAACTGGTTCCATAAAATTATTTTCCAAAGAGGTAGACATTTCTGCTGCAATAGAACCAATAGTAATACTAACAATATAATCGAACATAGTTAATTGTGACATTTCTCTATTTCCCATTAGTTTTGTAAGTAAAAATAATATTACTAAAGAACCGAAGGACAATGCTATAATTTTAAAAATACTCATAAACTCACCTAAATATATTTTGGCAAAATTGTAAATTATTATACAAATTAAAATAAAATTGCAAAATATAGCTAATTGTAATATAATAAGAAACAGTAAGGAGAATTCACATGAAATCAAAATATGCAGATTTAAAGAATGAAATAAATTTAGAAAAAATAAAAGAAGCGGCTGACTGTATAAAAAATGGAGAATTAGTTTTATTTCCAACAGAAACTGTTTATGGAATAGGTGCAAATGCATTAGATGAAAAAGCCGTAAGTAAGATTTTTAAAGCAAAAGGTAGAGCTGGAGATAATCCATTGATTGTTCATATATCTAATTTAAATATGTTAGAAAATTTAGTACAAAATATTGGCGAAACAGAAAAAAAATTAATGAAAAACTTCTGGCCAGGTCCTTTAACTATAATATTAAATAAAAAAGAATGTATTCCATATAATGTAACAGCAGGGCTAGAAACGGTAGGAATAAGATTTCCAAGCAATATGATTGCGCAAGATTTAATAGAATCTTCTGGATTACCAATTGCAGCTCCAAGCGCAAATATATCAGGTAAGCCTAGTGGAACAAAAATAGAAGATATAATTGGTGAATTAGATGGAAAAGTTGATTACATATTAGATGCAGGAATAACGGATATTGGAGTAGAATCAACAGTAATAAGAGTGGTAGATGATACAGTTCATATATTAAGACCAGGTAAAATAACAAAAGAAGATATGGAAAAATTGGGAATAAAAGTAGAAGTGGAAAAACAAATAATGGAGGAATGCAAACCTGATGAGAAGGTAATGTCACCAGGAATGAAATATAGGCATTATGCCCCAAATACAAAATGTTTACTTGTTTATAGTAGTGATAATGAGAAACTTATAAATAAAATAAATGAAGAAATAGAATTAGAAAAGAATGTTTTAGTTTTAGGAAGAACAAGTAATTTAGAAAAATATAAAACAAAAAACAAACTGGATATGGGAGAAACTCTGGAAGAAATAAGTCAAAACATTTTTACACTGTTAAGAAAAGTAGATTCATATAATGTGAATTTAGTAATTATTGAAGGAGTAGAAAAGAAAGGCTTAGGACTTGCAATAATGAATAGGCTAATTAGAGCGTGTGAGCATAATTATATAGAGATTTAGTAGGCGGATTATAATCCGCCTAAAATTTTGTCGATTTATGCAATACGAAAAATATTTACAAATTTTTAAAAATAGTGTTTAATATAAACAAATATCTATAGATATAATTGAATTCAATTAGAACAAATTATCAATAATTTTGAATCAGATAATTTGAATTTCCAAGTAAGAAAAGTAAAAAACTAAAAGGCATTTTAATATGTTTATTAATCTTGCCTAAATGTTGCATAATAAAGCAGGTTCATGTTAAAATAAGGAGGAAGAATAGTTTGAGCAAAGAGTTACTAAATATAGAAGAGATAAAAAAATGTATATTTCATAAAAATATAGTTTGGACAAAACATTGTCTAAATAGAATTAATCAAAGAAATATATTAATATTAGATGTAAAGCAAGCAATAAGCAATGGAAGGATTATAGAATATTATTATGAGGATTATCCATATCCAAGTTGCTTGATTGTAGGGAAGAGCAAAAATGGAGATACAATACATATAGTATGTGGAATGAATAATAATTTGCTTTATATAATAACAGCATATTATCCAGATAGTAAAGAATGGAAAGAAGATATGAAAACTAGGAGGGGAGTATAATGGAATGTTTTATGTGTAAAGGAGAGTTAATTGAAAAAAAGGTAAATTATATGGTTGATTTAGAAAAAACTATTATTATAATAAAGGACGTTCCTGCAAAAGTTTGTGACCAGTGCGGTGAGCAATATTTTGATGATGAAACATCGCAAAATATTGAAAAAATAGTTAATAAATTAAAAGATTTATCAACAGAGGTAACAATTATTAATTATAAAGAAAATGTTGCATAATAAAAAAATGTAAAGGCGGATTATAATCCGCCTAAAATTTTGCCTAAAATCTAGGTTTTTCTAAGTAAATACTTGACAAAACACTAAAAATAGTGTAAAGTAATATAGCATTACGTTTTTAAGGCAAAACAGAGTGCAAATATACTAATGAAAAACGGGAAATGCGAGTATCCCTAAATAAAAAGTAAAAGGAATAGTAATATGGAGAAAAATGTTAAAGTAAGTATGCTTTGTGAAGTATATGGAAATTTATTAACTAAAAAGCAATTATCAATTTTGCAAGATTACTATGACAAAGACTTATCTCTATCAGAAATAGCACAAAATCAAGAAATAACAAGACAGGCGGTTAGAGATATAATAAAGAAGGGAGAGAATAAACTTTTCGAATTGGAAGAAAAGCTTGGAATTATGAAAAAGACATTTAAACAAGAAGAAAAAATAGCAATTATATTATCAGAGCTTACAAAAATTCAAAAAAGAAGTACAGACAAACAAGTTGCAGAAATCTTAACACACGTAAAAAAAGAACTAAACTGTTTAGTTTAATCTTAAAATAAAACAAATTAGAAGCGAGTGTAGAAAGACAGTTAAACTAAAAATTCTATGTAGAGACTAAGACGAAGCTTATAATTAGTTTGGAGGTGTAATATGGCATTTGAAGGGCTATCATCAAGGCTACAAGCAATTACAAGAAAGCTTGGTGGCAAAGCAAGAATAACAGAAAGCGATCTAAAAGAAGTTATGCGTGAAGTAAAACTTGCTCTTTTGGAGGCAGATGTTAACTATAGAATAGTAAAAGAATTTGTTTCAAGTGTAGAGCAAAAAGCCTTAGGTCAAGATGTATTAAAATCTTTAACACCAGGACAACAAGTTATTAAAATAGTAAGAGATGAAATGACAGAGCTTTTAGGAGGAACTTTAAGTAAAATTAATTTCACACCAAACCCTCCGACAATAATAATGCTAGTTGGACTTCAAGGTTCTCGGAAAAACAACAACAGCAGGAAAGCTTGCTAATCTTTTAAGAAAACAAGGCAAAAAACCATTACTTGTTGCATGTGACGTATATAGACCAGCGGCTATAAAACAATTACAAGTAGTTGGAAGCCAGTTAAATATACCAGTTTTTGCAAATGAAAATACAAAAGATGTAGTTTTAATTGCAAAACAAGCATTGAGTATGGCAATGTCAAAATTAAATGATGTAGTTATACTAGATACAGCAGGAAGACTTCATATAGATGAAGAACTAATGCAAGAATTAAAAAATATTAAATCAAATGTAAAACCACATGAAATATTATTAGTAGTAGATTCTATGACAGGTCAAGATGCAGTAAATGTAGCACAAAGCTTTAATGAAAATCTTGGAATAGATGGAGTAATACTTACAAAATTAGATGGTGATACTCGTGGTGGTGCAGCACTTTCAGTTAAAAAAGTTACAGGAAGACCAATAAAGTTTGCAGCAACAGGAGAAAAACTTAGTGATATAGAGGAATTTCATCCAGATAGAATGACATCTAGAATACTTGGTATGGGTGATATGCTTTCTATAATAGAAAAAGCAGAAGAGGCATTTGATTTAGAAGAAGCAGAAAAATTAGAAAAGAAATTAAAAAAACAAGAATTTGACTTAGATGATTACTTAGCTCAACTAAGACAAATGAAAAAAATGGGTTCATTCTCATCAATTTTAAAAATGATACCGGGTATGAACAAATTTGGAGACATAAAAGTTGATGATAAAGAATTCGTGAAAATTGAAGCAATAATATGCTCAATGACAAAAAAAGAAAAACAAAATACAAAGTTATTAAATGCAAGTAGAAGACAAAGAATAGCAAAGCGGCAGTGGAACTACTGTGCAAGATATAAATAAATTTATAAATTCATACGAAATGACTAGAAAATTAATGAAAAAAATGCAATCTAATAAAGGCGGAATGAGAAACATGATGAAAAATTTAGATGCAAATTCATTAAAAGGTATGAAATTCTAATTGATATTAATTTTTTAAATTTTAATAAATAAATGATGCAGGAAACGTAAAAAACGATTCTAAAACATCTAATAAAAAAGGAGGAAGTATAATGGTAAAAATAAGACTACAAAGGGCAGGTAAGAAAAAAGCACCATTTTATCACATTGTTATTGCTGATTCTAAATCACCAAGAGATGGAAAAATAATTGAACAAATAGGAACATACAACCCAATGACAGAACCATCTGAATTAGTATTAGATAGAGAAAAAGTAGCTCAATGGATAAAAAACGGAGCAAAACCAACAGAGACAGTAAAACGTTTAATAGAAAAGGAGGCAAAATAGTATGAAAGAAACATTAGAATTAATAATAAACAGCTTAGTAAACGATAAAGAAGCAGTTTCTATTAATGAAATAGACGGGGAAAAATCTGTTATATTTGAAGTAAAAGTAGCTGAAAATGATATGGGTAAAGTAATTGGTAAAGAAGGAAGAATAGCAAAAGCTATAAGAACAATTATGAAATCATTAGCAGCAAAAGAAGAAAAAAGAATTACAATAGAATTTATTGATTAAGGTATAAAAATATGAAAGAATATTTTGAAATTGGTCAAATAGTTAATACATCTGGGCTAAAAGGTATTTTAAAGATAAAACCATTTACAGATGATATTAAAAAATTTAGTAATTTAAAAACAATATATATAAAAACTAAAAGTGGTCTAACAGAATTTAAAATAGAACAAGTAAGATATGTAAAAAATATGGTAATGCTTAAACTAGCTGGAATAGATACAGTAGAAGAAGCAGAAAAATATAGAAATTTATATATCAAAATTCTAAGAGATCAGGAAGAAGAGTTAGAAGAAGGTTCATATTATGTTGTAGATATCTTGGGATGCAAAGTAAACACTGATGCCAATCAAGAACTAGGCAAAATAGTAGATGTTTTTCAAACTGGAAGTAATGATGTATATGTTGTAAAAGATGAACAAGGAAAACAAATTTTGTTACCAGCAATTAAACAGGTAATAAAAAATGTGGATATAAAAAATAAAATTATAACAGTTCATCTATTAGAAGGATTAGTATGAAAATTGATATACTTACACTTTTTCCAGAAATGTTTGAGCCGTTAAAACAAAGCATTTTGGGAAGAGCAATAGAAAATAATTTAATAGAAATAAATTTAATTAATATTAGAGATTTTTCTAAAGACAAGCACAAAAAAGTAGATGATACACCTTATGGTGGAGGGGCAGGAATGGTAATTAGAGCAGATGTAGTATATGATGCATTTAAATCTCTAAAATCCACTAATGCAAAAACAATATTTTTATCACCACAGGGAAGTACATTAAACCAGAATAAAGTGCAGGAACTATCGAATGAAGAGCATTTAATACTACTATGTGGACATTATGAAGGCATAGATCAAAGAGTATTAGATGAAATAGTTGATGAAGAAATATCAATTGGAGACTATGTACTAACAGGAGGGGAATTACCAGCAATGGTATTAGTAGATGCTGTTAGCAGATATGTAGATGGAGTTATAAACAAGGAATCAGTAGAAGAAGAATCTTTTTCAAATGGATTACTTGAATATCCACAATATACAAGACCAGAGATATTTTTAAATAAACAAGTACCAGAGGTTTTAAAATCTCGGAAATCATAAAGAAATTGAAAAATGGCGTGCACAAAAGGCCATAGAAATAACAAAACAAAAAAGACCAGATTTATTAAGAAAGGAGATTATATAATGGACATAATCAAATCAATCGAGCATGAACAAATGAAAAGCAAAATCCCTTACTTAAAAGTAGGAGATACAGTAAAGGTTCATGTAAGAGTTAAAGAAGGAAACAGAGAAAGAATACAAGTTTTCGAAGGAATAGTAATTAAAAAACAAGGTGGAGGAGTAAATGCAACATTTACAGTAAGAAAAACTTCTTACGGAGTAGGTGTAGAAAAAACATTCTTAATTCATTCACCAGCAGTAGAAAAAGTAGAAGTTATAAGAGTTGGTAAAGCAAGAAGAGCAAAACTATACTACTTAAGAGACAGATTAGGAAAATCTGCTAAGACTAAAGAAAAAGTAGGCGCAAGAATTGAAACTAAAGAGCTTACTATAAAAGAAGAATTAGTAGAAGAACCTGCAGAAGAAGTTAAAGAAGAAGTTGTTACAGAAGTAGCAACAGAAACTACAACAGAAGAACCAAAAGCAGAATAATTATTAATAAAAGGGTACATTTATAATGTACCCTTTGTTTTTTTACTATTATTTATTTTCTTTTGCATTTTCTGCATAGCGTTTTAGTTTTTCGTATGCTAAATATTTAATTGTACCAGCAGGGAACTTGCCTTCTTTATTCTTTTTACCAGCAGGCACACCTGTTAAAATTTCTATACCTTCATCAATAGAAGAAATAGCATATATATGAAATTTACCCTCTTTAACACTATTAATTACTTCATCAGAAAGATTCAAGTTTTTGACATTTTGTATAGGCATTATAACTCCGTGCTCACCATTTAATCCTCTTTGTTTGCAAACTTGGTAAAATCCTTCTATTTTTTCATTTATTCCACCAATTGGTTGAATATGACCTTTTTGATCAACAGAACCAGTAACTGCAATTGATTGTTTAATTGGTATTTCTGACAAGCTAGAAAGAATTGCATATAATTCTGTACTAGAAGCACTGTCACCATCAACACCATTATATAATTGCTCAAAACAAAGACTAGCAGTAAGTGATAGTGGAAAATCTTGTGCAAATGTTTCTCCCAAATATCCAGAAAGTATTAATACACCTTTTGAATGTGAACTTCCAGACATTTCTATTTCACGTTCAATGTCAATTATGCCATTTTTACCCATATAAGTATTTGCAGTAATTTTGGCTGGCTTTCCAAAAGTATAATCACCAATAGATAGTACAGTAAGTCCATTTATTACACCAACTTCAGCACCATCTGTATTTATAATAAGTGTATTTTCTTTAATCATTTCCATATATAAAGAATCATATTTTTTAACTCTTTCAATTCTTTCTGCAAGAGTTTTTTCAATAAACTCACTAGTTACAAGTTTCTTTTTAGCAAGCCTTGCCCAAGTTGAAGCTTCTGCAACAATTTCTCCAACTTCATTAAATCTAGTAGAAAGTTTATCTTGACTATCTGATAATCTAGAAGTGTATTCAACAAGTTTGGCCATAGCACATTTATCTAATGGAAGCATGTTTTCCTTTTCTGAAAAACTGTGAACAAATTTAGCAAGTTTTGTTATATTAACATCTGTTCTCGGTGCAGTTTCTTCAAATTCAACTTTAATTTTAAATAACTTTTTAAAATCAGGATCCAATGAAAGCAAAGTATGATAAATATTTGAATCTCCTAATAATAAAACTTTAACATTTAAAGGAATAGGTTCTGGCTTTAAAGAAATCATTACCATATATGAACGTTGCTCCATATTATTTTCTATATTTAATTCTTTAACTAATAGAGCTTTTTTTAATGCATCATAACATATTGGATTTGCAAGTAAATCGCTAGCTTGTAATATAATATATCCACCATTTGCTTTGTGTAAAAGTCCTGGTTTTAACATTGTAAAGTCAGTTTTTAACATTCCATATTGATTTTCATATTCTAGTTTTCCAAATAAGTTATGGTACAAATAATTAGAATCCATTATAACAGGGCTACCTGTTAGATTGCTATTGTCCACAAAAAGATTTACCCTATAATTTAACCAAGGTTTAACTATTTCTTGTTTTAATGTTTGTGCTTTTGTTTCTGGAACTTCATCTTTTACAAATAAAGATAAATTTTTTAATACGTCAGATTTAATACAATCAAAGAAATGAGCTATTTTGATATTCTTTTTATATTTTGCTTTTAATGGATTTACATGTGAATTAATTGTTATTAATGCAATATTAGATTGCCATTCTTCGATTTTCTTTATGTTTTCTTTCTCTAAAACTTTAATTTGATTTATTGCTTCAATAATTTGCTCTTGAACTTTTATAGAATTTTCTTCAAATTGTTTTCTTGTTTTTTCATCAAGTTTTTCAAATTCTTCTTCTTCAATAGTTTTACCATTTAAAATAGGCATCATATATACGCCATTTTGAGCAGTTTTAACTTGAAAACCACTTTTCATAGATTGTTTATTTAACTTTTCTAATAAAGCATTTTTCTTTTGTTCAAAACTACTTTGCATTAAAGATTTTTGTTTATCAAAATCTTCATTACCAAATGTTAATTTAATATCTCTTTTTATATCTTGTATAAAAGAGTTCATATCATCTCTAAATTCCTTGCCTTTTCCAGCAGGTAAAGAAACAGCAATAGGTTCATTTGGTTCTTCAAAATTATATATATAGCACCAATCATCAGGGGTCTTCTTTTTGGCAGCAATTTTATTTACATAGTTTTTTGTATACATTGTTTTGCCAACTCCAGAAGGGCCTTCTACATATAAGTTATAACCTTTAGCTTCAACATCCAAGCCGAATTCTAAAGCTTTAATTCCTCTGTCTTGACCATAAATTAAATCTTTGCTGTCTAAATCATCTGTTGTTTCAAATTTAAAATTATTTGGGTTGCAGATGTTTTTTAAACTTTTGTAACTTAATTCGTTTTTTCTCATTTGTTTACCTCCATAAAATTTTCAACAATTTTAATTTAATATTTTTGTCATAATTATTGCATCATCCATATTATTATAATATTTTTTCCTTATTCCAACTGTTTTAAAACCGAAATTTTCATAAAGTTTTTGTGCAGGAATATTATTTGAGTTAACCTCTAATGTAACAGCTTTTTGCGGTTGATTTTTGCATATTTCTACTAGAGAATTTAATATAAGTGTTCCTATTTTCTTATTTCTATAACATTTCTTAACAACAATATTTGTTATATGTATATCATCAACAGAAAACCAAATTCCACCAAAACCGACTATTTGGTTATTTAATTTGGCTACAACATATTTCGAATTTTTATTTTCTAGTTCATTTTTTAGAATATTGTAATTCCAAAAATCATCAAACTCACAAGTAAGTATATTACAAATTGAATCCAAGTCGGGAAGAGTCATATTAGAAATTTCAATATTATCCATTTAAATTTCTCATCCTTTCAGCTTGGGATTTTCTTAAATACATTGGAAGAATTGAATCTGCACTTAAAATTTCTCCTTTGCTAAATTTGTTAAATGCGCATAAATTAATATTTTTAGCATGAAGTAAATTATCAGACCTAAAATTATTAATATTTAATAGACCTTTGTGAGCAACAGCACCATCTCCAACAAATAAGATGTCTTTGTTTTGATTTATTACTGGCAAAATAGTATTTATATCATCTGCCATATAATTTCCTATTAAAGTGTGGTTTGAATCAAATAATCCACAATATACTTGATTATTTCTAGCATCTATTAAAGAACAAATACATTCTGAATCATGTATATTATATGCTAGTCCTTCTAAGGAACTTACTGCAATTACAGGAATATTAAGACTTTCTGCAATTGCTTTTACAGTAGATATTCCAATTCTGATACCTGTAAAAGAACCAGGACCATTATCACATGCAATTAAATTAATATCCTGCAATTTAATATTTGTTTCACTTAAAAGCTCATTAATTAAAGGTAGTAGCGTTTCTGAATGAGTTTTGTTATTATTAATATTTAATTCTTTTATACATTCTGCGTCTTTGCTAAGTGCAACAGATGCAATATTGCTAGATGTTGATATACCTAAAATTAACATTCTTTAAGCTCCTTAATTACATTTTTTAATCTAGTATCTTTGGTAGAAATATTTAAATATCTAGTATTAATATCATCTGGATTTCTAGAAAATTCAATTTTTATATAATTTTGTGGCAAAATATCTTCTATTAATTCGCCCCATTCTATAAGGCTAATCCCAGAAGAAAAATATTCTAAACCACCAATATCATAAAATTCTTGAAGATCTGCTAATCTATAAACATCAAAATGATAAATATTAGTACTTGGTGCATGATATTCATTAACGATTGTAAATGTAGGGCTTGAAATCTCATTTTCTAATCCCCAAAAAGATAAAAAGCCTTCTGTAAATTTAGTTTTACCAGACCCTAAATCTCCGAGATAAAACAATAATATCTCCTGTATTTAAATGTGAGGCAAGTTTTTTTGCCAATTCTTTTGTTTCAGTTTCATTATGAGATACGAATTTTAACATTATTTCACCCTTACATAAATCTTCAAACATATTTTATATTAGTTGAATTCATTTGTAAACAATAAATTAAAAAATATTTTAAAAAAATTAAAAAATAGTATTGACAAAATAAAAAACCTAGTTTATAATTTATAAACGTAGTAAGGAAATGCAGGTGTAGTTCAATGGTAGAACCTCAGCCTTCCAAGCTGATGACGTGGGTTCGATTCCCACTACCTGCTCCAAATATTAAAACCTTATAATTGCTGAAACATCAGTACTTATAAGGCTTTTTATTTATAAAAAGTATGCAATAGGTATGCAATAGCTTAATTTATCTTATTTAATTCATCTTGCATAAACTCTAAAGATACATGAGTATAAGTATCGTTAGTTAATGTACTACCTTCAACGTGACCAACTAAAGATTGTATGACAATTAAAGGCATTCCATTTTCTTGACAACGAGTAACGAAAGTGTGTCTTAAAACGTGAGTGTGGATTGAATCGGTTATCTTATATTTAGTATTTAATCTTTTTAAATAACAATTTATTTCTCCATCAGTGACAAATTTATTATCCTTGTAATCCCAAAAAAGCAATCCATGAATATTAGTAATTTTATTGTTTATATATTTTTTTATTATTTCTAGAACTTGAGGTGTCATTGGAATTGTTCTTTTACCTTTGTCGATTGCAAATTTTCTTACATAAGTTTTAGTATGTTCTCCTAAAATGACCTTGTCATTTTCATCCCTAGTAATTGTTTTGTCTATTGTTAATGTGTTTTCCTTTAAGTTTATACAATTTTTTGATATCGCAAGGACCTCTCCAATTCTAGCACCCAAATACAATTGAAGTAGGAGTATATCATTATACATACAAGGATTTGATTTCAATACTTTTTCTAATTTTATCTGTTCTTCTAGTGTTAAAGCTTTTGTTTGTCTTTTTTCTTTAACTGAGATAGGCTTTGAAAGAGTTTCATCATCCATTATATTAAACATTATTATTCTTCTTGAAACAGCTATTTTGAACATTTTATACAACATAGCCCATATTTTATCTATCACGCTATTAGAATATTCTCTAATAGCTTTTTTAGATTTTTGTATATCTGATATAGTTACCTTTTGAATAGGTTTATTTATAAAATTGGCACAAGTCTTTTTTATCTGATTTACAGTATCTTTATTTCTTTTATAACTACGAGGACTAATTAAGCCATCCTCATATCTTTGGTCAACTAGATTGATTATTAAATCAATGCATAGATCATTACTTTTTTCAATATAAGTACCTTGATTAATACTAGAATTGATATTATTAAATCTTTTCTTAAAGTCGCTAACTTTTTCATTTTTCTTTTGTTTTAATGTTTTTCTTTTCCCGAGAAGGCTCTGTATATTGAGCAACCCAACGTTGTAAAGTTTCACTATAATAAATAGTACCTTCTCCATTTCCTCTTGATTTTACATTTTTGTTTCTTCTTTCCATAAATAAAACCTCCATAAATTTCTCTAAAAATCCATTTACAGAGGTCTTGCACATTTAATAAACTTGTGTTATTATAAATATGCAAATACCTTGTAAAAGGGTTTTTGCTTTGTGTTTGGGATAGTGTCTTGTTTGCCGACAGCACTATCCTTTTTATATTAAACTAATACACCATATTTTTCAGTATAAAAGTTAATACAATCATTCATATAACTATAATCAACGTCAAAGTAGTCTGCTAAATCGTATAAGTTAAAACCTTGTGCGATTTTTTCTTTTAGTTTTTGAAATGGTACTAATACAGAATAAGCCCATTTCTTTGCTCTATTTTCACATTTCCTTTTTAAAGTTATATCAGAATTAATGTAGTATAAAGCACCACAATAATAATGACCTAATTCTTCTGCAAGTATTTCTTTTTCTTCAATATAATTGTCTATCCTACTGTAATCAATGCCTATACTATATTCGCTATTTTCTTCAAAGATCCTAGCTTTAGCCTTTGACCATTTATAATCTATTATATCTATTTTTTCCTTTTCAGTTAAATTATATAAATCTAATACTTCCATAATCTAATCTTTCTTTTTCTTTAAACTTTTCTTAAATCTAATAAATTCCTTTAATTCTTCTATTTCTTCATCTGTCAAGCCTTCTGTATCCAAACCATTATTAGAAGCATAACGAAAATTATCTTCTTTTTTATTTTCAACTAATTCTGCAAAACCAGCTTTAGATAATAAATCGTTGTAATCTATATTATATATAGAAGATAGTTTTTTTAAAATAATTGGACTAGGTCTTCGTTTACCGTTTTCCATTAAAGATAGGTAGCTAGGAGATATTTCGCATAATTTATTAACATCATATATGCTATATCCTAGAGCTTCTCTTATATTTTTTAAATATTTAGCAAGTTCAAGTGTTGAAACTTCCATCTTGACAACCTCCTTACAAGTGTAATTATACTATACAAATTTACAATTGTAAATATTTTTAAAAAAATTTTCAAAAAACTATTGACAATTGTAAACTAGATGATATAATGTTTACAACAGTCAACCAGAAAGGTGGTGTAAAACAAAAATGGCAAATAGAACAGTATATGTAAAAAATTTAGATGATTTTATAGAAAAAATAGTAACGGCAGGCTTTACATATAGGGAATTAGCAAGAAAAGCCAATTCAAATCCAACTTCAATATCGTTATTAGCTAAAGGAGAAAGAAACCCGAGTCCAGAATTAGCGGTTAATATATGTAAAGCACTAAAATGTAACTTTGATGATATTTTTTTTATTAAAAATGTTGACAACAGTAAACATACGAGTTAAACAAGAAAGAGGGTGATGAGTTGGAAGAACTATTAGAAGAACAACGAAAAACAAATGAGTTGTTAGAAACTATCCTAAACACAAAGCAAAACAATTTACCAAAATTAATTTATGCAAAAGAGATAGCAAAAAACTATCAAGTAAATTTAAATAAAGCAACTGAATTTTGCAAAAGATATGGCACAAATTTTGGAGGTTATTGTATAGAAATTGAGAAATTTAAAGAAATTTTACAAACAAAAGGCACAGAAATATTCAAATAAGAAAGGAGAACCACAAATGAAAAAACATAAAATAAACAAATCAAAATTAGCAATAAACATATTAAAGTTAGAATGTATAGCATTATTAGCATTTACATTTGACGCAATGTTTATAAGTTATCTGTTGAAGTAATGTAAATAATTTTGAAATGGAGGTAAGGGATGGCAACATTAACAGTAATAATAGTGGCAATGTTATCAATCATATTATGGCATAAAAAGATAAATCCAGAAACAAGCTGGATTTATGGAGGATATGTATTGATTATAGTAACTATTTATCTATTTGCTGTGACAAGTCTTTAACAATTTTATTGATAGTGTGCCTATAGTTTTCTAAATCTTTTTTTAACTTATAAGATTCTAAATCTACAAAGTATTTGTCATTTACATTATTAAAATGAGTATAAAGATTATTCTTAGCAATATTATATTTAACCATATCAGTATAAGTTGAATCTATAAAAACCATAAAGCATTCAGTTACGAAATCATTTAAGGCGTTGCGTTGATTAGGATATGAAAGTTCAAGTTTTTTTGATTTGTATTTGAATAAATTGTCTATTATAGATACAACGGCAGGAGACAAAATTGCGGATATTGCAATAATTGCCATAATCCAATTCGGGTCCATAATAACACCTCGCTTTCGAGGCTATTATATAAAAATTAAAATAAAAAGTAAAGAAAGGAGTTGAGAAATATGTTAGAAAGAAGAATAAACAAAACATTGAAGGAATCTTTAGATAAAACAATAGAAGAAAATAAGTATTTAAGAGAAATATTAAAAAAACAAATTGAAGATTCAATATTAGCATTAAATGAAATACAAGATATACAAGCAATAAAGATTTCTGAAGCAGAAAAAGATATGTTAAGAAATAGCATTATAAACAAAAAACGTACAGAGTTTGTGACAAAAATAATAGAGTTAGACGGTTCTGGAAAACATTCTAACTCATAAGAATTTAACATTACAAGTATAAATTCACTATATTTATTATATCAAAAAAAGGCAGGAATGTCAATATGAGCTGTATTTTTAGAAGAGTAAGAACAAAAGATTATAAGAAATATTACTTCTGTAAAAAACTTAATTGCAAAGTAGAATTTGATTTTTGTAAAGACTGCGAATGTAAAGAGTATAAGAAATATAAGAAGCCGAATTATAAAAAACATAAAAGAACAAAAGCTACTGCAATACAAAAATATGTAAAAGAAGCGGTTTGGTATAGAGATAATAAGCAATGTATTTTTTGTGGAAAGCCAGTATCAGTATTTTATGCAAATGCACATTTTATTCCTCGCAGCGCAGGCGGAAGAGGTATAGAAGAAAATATTTTTACAGCATGTGATCATTGTCATTCCGAACAAGATAATGGACTAAATACGGAAGAACATGATGAAAAAGCAGAAGCATACTTAAAAAGCAAATATCCTAATTGGGATAGAAGCAAATTAATATATGAAAAGAATACAAGAGAGGAGGAAATTTAAATGGCAGAATATAGACCAGTTTACACAAATTTTTGGGAGGACAGTAAGGTGTTAGATGATATGACTCCAGAAGATAGATATTTTATGTTGTATTTATTAACTAATACACATACAAACATGGCAGGCTGCTATGAAGTAAGTAAAAGAATAATAAGTAATGAGACAGGTTACACAATTGAAACAGTAGAAAAGTTATTAGACAGATTTGAAAACATTCTTAAATTAGTAAAATATTCTAAAGAAACAAAAGAAATACTTGTTTTAAATTGGTATAAATACAATTGGACAAGCAGTGACAAAGTAAAAGTAAGAATAGAAGCGGATATAGAATCAATAAAATGTGATGAATTTAAAGAGTATTTAAATACTGTATGCATACCGTATAAGTATGGTATAGATACGGTATCAGATGAAGAAAAAATATACCCTATCGATACGGTATCTATACGGTATGCATATAACTAACTCTAACTCTAACACAAACTCTAACTCAACTCAAAATAAAATAAATAAAGATGAATTAAATAAATTAATTCATCTAGTCGTGAATTATTTAAATCTAAAAACATCTAAAAATTTTAAAACATCTAGTAAAACAACTGTAAAGCATATAAAAGCTAGAGCCTTAGAAGGCTTTACATTTGATAATTTCAAAACAGTAATAGATACAAAGACATTGGAGTGGAAAAACAATAAAGAAATGTCTAAATATTTAAGACCAGAAACCTTATTTGGCAACAAGTTTGAGGGATATTTAAATCAAAATTGCGAAGTTCAAAACAAAGAGCAAGAAGAAGCAGTAAACGAATACATGGAAATGAGCAGGAGGTTTGAAAATGGATAATTCTAATCTACACTCAGATGAAGCTGAAGTAAATGTTATAGCATCAATTCTAGTAATTCAAGACAATAGTAAATACATAAATAGCCTAGAAACTCAAGACTTTTATTCTAAAACTAACAAAGCGATATTTAGCTTAATGAAAGAGTTAAATGACAAAGATGAAACAGTAGATTTGTTGACTGTGAAAGAGTTGGGAGTAACAAAAAAATTCAATGGAATAAAGCTATTAGAAACAATGACAGATATGACAGATAAGCTAGTTTACGCAGGAAACATAGATAAATATATAAAAATACTTAAAAACTTAAGTGTTAAGAGAAAGATATTTAATACTGCAAAAAAAGTATGTGAAGAGATATCAGAAGTAGATCCAAATAAGGACGAAATTGAAGTAAAAAACGAAGTAGTTCAAAAGTTTTTAAATATAAAAACAAACAAGAAAAATAGTAATGCTGAAATGAAAGATGTAATGATAGAGACACTAAAAGACATAGATGATAAATATCAAAAAAGAGATGATTATAGTTTAAGAACAGGTTATTTAGATTTAGACAAAATAATAGAGGGACTACATGAACAGGAATTAACTTTGCTAGGAGCAAGGCCAGGGGTCGGCAAAACAGCATTTTCTTTGCAGATGGCAGAACACATAGCAAAAAAAGGGGTATATGTTTATTTTGTAAGTTTAGAGATGTCTCGAAAGCAATTAGGAAATAGAATAATAGCAAGAGAAGCGGAAATAGACAGCCACGTTTTAAGAATGGGTTGGCTTACAGAAGAAAACTTTGCAAAGATAAACGAAGTGGCAGGAAATGTAGCAGATATAAAAATGTGTATAGATTCTGAGTCAACAACAATACAAGACATAGAAGACAAGGCAAATGAATTAAAGCAAGAGAAGAATTTAGGACTAATGGTAATAGATTATTTGCAGCTACTAAAGAGTAGAAATAAATTTACAAACAGAGAACAAGAAGTAGCAGACATAAGCAGAAGATTAAAACTACTATCGAAAGAATTAGATATCCCAGTTGTGGCACTATGTCAGCTAAATAGAGAAACAGAAAAGAGAAGAAGACCTTTATTAGCAGATTTAAGAGAAAGTGGAAGTTTAGAACAAGATGCAGATAATGTAATTTTCTTATATGTTGATGACGAAGAAAAAGTGAAGAATAGAATAATAGATGTTGAAGTAATAGTTGCAAAACAAAGAAATGGACCTACAGGAATGGTAAAGATTAGATTTAATAAAAAACAAATGAAATTCGATAATGTAGGAGGATAAGATGAGGTATATAACAACACAAGAATTTTTAAAGTTAGATGATGTTAATAAAGCAAGAACACTTAAAGAGATAGCACAAGGAGAAGTAAGATTAAAAGAAGGTGATTTAAAAAATGGCAAAAGTAAGTGTAATAGAAACAAGAGTAAAAGAGGTATTAGAAAATAGCCCAGCGACAAGAGAAAATGACAATTTGCTATATGTTACATACTTAGAAGAATATCACTATGTAGATTTTAACAGACAGACATTTATAGATTATGAAAGATATGGACTACCGAGCTTTAAATCAATTGAAAGAGCTAGAAGAAAAATACAAAACGAAGAAGGCAAATACAAAGCAAGTGAAGTTATAGAAGAGGGACGAAAAGAAGCGGAAAAACAATTTCAAGATTATTACAGGAGGTAAACAGTGGAAGAGGATCTAGATAAAATAAAACAACAAATAAATGATTTTGCTATCAAGTATGGAGTAAGATATATAGTTTTCAAGACAACTGAAACAAGGCTAGAAGAGGGCAAAATTGTTGGAACAAATGTAGAGTCAGAGCTTATATATTAAAAATAAAGTGGAAGAGGTATAGAAAATGAACGAATTTAAAGAAAGTTTAAAAGTAAGTAAAGAACAATTAGAGTATGAAGAATACAAAAGAAAAAGATTTGCAAAAGAAGTACACAAAGAGAAATGGGACAATGCAAGAGAAAGAATGAAAGGAGAAGAAAGATGAGCGAAGAGATAGAAAAATTAATAAAAGTACAAGGAATATTAAATAAAAACAGATTTCATTTATGTATTCATACAGATTTAGAAAAAAATGCAGAATGGTATTTATATCAAATATTAGCTAATGTAGACCATTACTTAAGTCCAGAAAACAGTTCAATAATGGACAGTAGAAAAGACAGTATTGATGATTTAATAAATTATTTAGAAAAACATGATGGATTTAAAAGCAGATTTTAAGGAGGAAAACAAATGCAAAAATTTAAAATTAAAAGTTTAGAAGAAGTAAAAATGCTTCAAGACAAGACATTAAATGAAATAAAAAGAGATTTTAAGATACAAATAGTAATAACAGCAATACTAGTAATATTAGCGTTAATAATATGCTTTAAAGCATGGGACACAGCAGTAAAATATGAAGTGTTAAAGAAAGATAAAGAAGCGTTAGAAGATACAGTAAAAATGCAAAGAAGTATGATAAGCGATTTAGAAGAAAATTGCAAAGACTTATACATAGAGATAGAAAATTTAAAAGTTGGAGGGAATGAATGAGAGAGATAAGATTTAGAGGAAAATCTATTGAAACTGATAAATGGGAATATGGGAATTTAGTAATTACAGACCATAATAGACTATATGAAATGATAGACAATGAAAGAAGATATAGAGGAATTGTAGCATTTGAAACAATACGGACAGTTTACAGGACTAAAAGATAAAAACGAAAAAGAAATATACGAGGGAGATATAGTGCAAGGATTGTTTGCAGACCAAGAAGAACCAGAAATAAAAGGACAAGTTATATATAGCAATGGTCAAGCTTCGTATATAGTAATTGCTAGTAATAACGATGAGTGGGAATTAGGCTATTTAGATAATTTGGAAGTAATTGGCAACATATACGATAATCTAAAGTTATTAGGAGGAGAAGATGAAAGTACCAGATAATATAAAAAGAGCAATAAAAGAATGTGCAGAAGCAGAAAACAAAGCTAAAATTAATGAACGAATAATTATGAGATGGCTTGAAGATATGAAATTAACAGAAGATACTTGTACTGATATAGAAAAGGACATGACAGATGCTTTTATAGATTATTGCAAAATGAGTTATGCTCCTGATGAATTTATCGAAGCATTAGAAAATTTAGGAGGAGAATAGATATGTTAAAAATAAGAGATGATGTAGATTTAAAAGAACTTGAAAAGTTTGGATTAAAAAAACAACCTAAACCATATGCAGGTTATTATATTTGCATAGCAAGAGGCATTAAAATATTAATGGTCTGTCCCAATGAAGGTAATAGAGAAATAATAATTGATAAATGGTATGATAATGACCCAAGAGCACATAAAAAAGCAAATTGCAAGTATAGAAGTAATAAACAGGTATATGATGTATTATACGACTTAATAAAAGCAGATTTAGTAGTAAAGGAGTAATATTATGTGTGAATACTGTGGAAAAATAATAAATAATAAAAAAATATTAGAATGTGTGGTAGAAAGCTAAGAAAGGAGTAAATAAGACATGAGAATAATAATAACTTTAAGAGATATATTAGGTTTGGTTGGAATGATTGCAACTTTAATATTTGTTTTAGTAGTAGCAATACAAGAAAAGTTAAAGAACAGAAAAAAAGATAAGAGAAAAAAGAGAGGAGTGAATAAGATATGAAAATATATTGTGGTGGCAGAGCAAACGGTAAAACGATAAAAGCTATTCAATTATCAGCAGAAGAACAAATGGCAATAGTGTGTTTCAGTTATCATCAGATAGAATATATAAAATATAGAGCTAAAGAAATGAATTTAAAAATACCAGAACCCATAATGGCCGAAGATGTTAGAAGAAAAGTAAGAGAAAACAGAAGAGGATTAATAGTTGATGATTTAGATTTACTTTTGAGAAGATTATTTGATGATGAGGTCCGTTATGCGACTATGGAAGATTGTGACATAGAAAAATTAGAGAGGAGTAAATAAGATATGTTAAAAGAATACCATAAAATAGAAACTCTTTTTGAAAGAGATGAAAAAACAAAAAAGTTAGTTGAAGGGAAATATAGAAATGAAGCAATAAAATATTTGAAAGACAACCAATGGCAATTTACTGAAAAGATAGATGGAACAAACATAAGAATATACTGGGATGGACATAGAGTAAGTTTCTATGGAAGAACTGACAAGGCTCAGATACCAGCAAATTTAATGAATAGGCTAGTAGAACTATTTGGAGGAGAAACAAATGAGCAATTATTTGAGCAAAAGTTTGGAGAAACAGAAGTAATTTTATATGGAGAAGGTTACGGAGAAAAAATACAAAATGGAGGATTATACAGGAAAGGACAAGATTTCATCTTGTTTGATGTGATGATAGCAGATAATTACCAATCAAGAGAAAGTGTAGAAGATATAGCAAAATATTTTGGTATAGATATAGTACCAATAATACTAGAGGGAACACTACAAGAAGCAGTTAATTATGTAAAGAGTAAACCGAAGTCTAGTATAGGGACAGCAAATAGTGAAGGGGTAGTAGGCAGACCAGTTATAGAATTACAAGACAGATGTGGAAAAAGAATAATAGTAAAAATTAAAGTAAGAGATTTTGAGAGGAGTGATACATAGTGAAAACAGCTTATGAATTTAACATAGATTTTTGGAACGAAGAAACAGAAAGAGATTTTTATAAATTTAGAGATGTTTTAGTTGATAATTCAGATATGGATACATTTCAAGCAACTCATTTTTTAGAAAATATATATAATTCTGTTTCAAGAGAATATGGAGACTAGGAGGTATTTTAAGTGAAAGAAAATAGTATAGAAGAAGATATAAAAATAGTTGAAAATTATTTAGCACATAGTGCTATAAATGAAACAGACAGTGATTTCTTTAAAAATGGTGGCTGGGAAACAGTAGATTTGGAAATACCAAAATCTATGCAACATATTTTATCAGACTATAAAAGAGTATTAAAAGAGAACGAGAAAAAAGACGAATTAATAGAAAGAATAAGAAGATTTTTGTTAAAAGAAAATAAGATGTGTGATTATCTCAATTATCAGGAAAGTGAGGAATAAATGAACGAGGAAGTATTAAAATCATATGAAGAGTTAAAAAGAAATAGGAATATAATAAACACAATAGAACCTGATTTTTTCTTTGAAATAGTGGATTGTTTATTAAAAGAGAATGAAGAATTAAAAGCCTTTAAAAAACAAGTAACAGATATTGAAAGCACTAACTTTATAAAATATAAAAATTATATTACAGTTCAAAAAGTAAAAGATAAGATAGAAGAATTAAAAAAGAAAGTAGAAGAGCTGACAGATGATAAAGGCTATTGGGGTGGCAGTGATTTATTAGAGCAGATAAAAGTTTTACAAGAACTTTTAGAAGAAAATGAAAATCATATTCCACGAATAGATTAGGAGGTATAAAATAATGGGTTATAGATTAGATATAGGAATAATTGAAAAACAAGAATACAAAAATTTATATTATGGAACAAAGTTATATGGTTATCAGTTAGATTTAACTGAAAGTTTATCTTATGAATTTTTAAGAACAATTCATAAATTTAATGGAGAGGAATATTTTGATTATGGATTTTATAATGAAATAATATTAAATTATGAAGAATTATGCTTATTTCTTAAATTATATAATATTGATTATAATAAATTTCCTTTCAGTAAAGAACAAGAAAAAGATTTGTTTATAAATTCACCTGAAATTAACGAATTATTAATCAATGTTGAAAAATATGAATATAGTAATTTTATAGTAAGTTGGTCATAAGAGGTTAATATAAATATGGATATAGAAGATGTTATAGAAGAAAAATACACAAACTGGTTAAATTGTGAAACAGATGAATTAGATTTAACTAGAGATACTTTAATACAAGAACGTGATTATTACAAGGCAAGATACAATGAATTAAGTAAAATAGTAGATTCAATGGCAAAACATATTTATATATTAGGAGATTATGCATGTTTATATGAAGAGTGTGATGATAATATGGACAGAGAATGTGAAGACTGCATAAAAGAATATTTTTATAAAAAAGTAAAGGAGACAAAAGACAATGAAAGTACCAGAAGTATTTGAAGGCATGAAAAAAGTAAAAGAATATACAAATCATGTACTATATGAAAAAACAATAACAGACAAATGGGGCAGAGAACATAAAATAAAAGAATGTATTACATATCACGATCTAGGATTTACAACTAAACAAATAAGAGATAGAAAAATAAATGCAGGGTTGCATTTATAAACGAAGGAGGAAAACATGGGAAGATTAAGTAAAGAAGAATATAGAGAAGCAAAAGGCTGCTTAAAAAGATATAATTATAATTGTATTAATATAATAAATATTCAAAGAGATATATTAAATATAAGTGTAGCACCATGTGATGGATTACCCAAAGCTCCATATTCGGTTGGAGATAATACTTTAAATAAAGTAATAAAGTTAGAAGAAAATGAAGAATTACAAAAATCAATTAGAGAATATAAAGCAGTTATTCAAGCACTGCTGTTAGTAGATTCAATAGCAAACGATATATTTGAAGAGGAATATCAGAAGCGGCGAAGAAAACAAATGGAACATAATAGATAAGCTTAATATAAGTGAAGATGTTTATAAAAGAAGAAAAAGAAAACTTATATATACAGTACATAAAGAATTAAATAAAATAAAAGAAAACTTACAACCGTAAAGGCTGTAAGTTTTTTAAAAAAAGTTTAAAAAAGCATTGACATACTACGCACAGTAGTGTATAATATATACATACCAAGAGGAAAGGGGTGAGAAAATGATACTAAAGAAATTATTAAAAAAACAAAAAGAGCCGACCTTCATAAAGAAAGTCGACAAATGGCAAACTGAAATGTACTTATACAAATTAAATCAAGAACGACAAGCACAAAAGTAAGCCATAGTAGAGAGGGAAGTGCAATTCCCTCTTTGCAAATATTATAAAAGGGAAGTGATAATATGTCAAGAGATTATAAAAAAGAAAACGCATGGAAAAAGAATAAATATGAAGAAGTAAGAGGAAATATCGATAAAGAACTAGGAACAGAATTAAAAGCAAAACTAAAAGAAGAAGGAATATCAATAGCAGAATGGATTACTAATAATGCAAAAAAATATTTAAAAAAATAAATTGCCCTTTTTTTGCCCTTTTTTTATAAAAAAACCGTGTTATAATTGTATTGTGAAAAAGTGAATATAAGTTCAAGAGCTAGAAAATAGCTCTTTTTTCATGCTTTCATATAATCAATGATACTAGATAGTTGATGTTTCCCCTTTTTATAAATTAAAATTGCTCTCCTAAAATAAATTTATTATGAGTGATTCTAGTTATACTCGTATAAATAGTACGTAGCAATATAAAAAATCATTTAGTCTTGTTGTCGGAATGACATTGAAGCGAGCAAATAAGACTAACTCGCTATGATACATGTATTGTTACGTAGTGTTTATATTAATAAAACAAAGGAATAAAAGGAAATGGTAAGTGAATTATGTCTAAAATACAAATACAAAGAGTGTCCAGAACAAGTAAAATGTTACGGTTGCGAACATAATTACATATTAATAAAAAAAGAAACAGCAAGTAATCTATATAAATGCACAAAATGTGGAAACAAATTAAGACTTAATAAAAACAATACATGCTGTGAATGTATAAACTCATGTAAAAACAAAGTACAAAGTGTAATAGATAAAGAAAAGGAAATATATAAGAAGTGTAGTGGATTTGAAAAAGAGAAGGAAGAGGAGAAAATATTATAATTGGGAGTTAGAAATAGCAAAAGGAAATACTGATAAATTTTATAACTCTACAGATTTTGATATAGCAAGAGAGCAAGTGCTAAAAAGAGATAAAAATACGTGTCAATTCTTTTTAGGCAAATGGAATGATGGCAAACATTTTCCAAATAAAATCAAAATAACAAAAGCAGAAATAGTACATCATATTATACCAATTAAACAAAGACCTGATTTAGCATTAGATATTAATAATATGGTAAGTTTAAGTTTTGAAGCACATGAGATTATAGAAGATAGAAATAGATTTAAATATAGAAAAAGAAAAAGAATTACGCAAGAAAGGTGGTAACTATGAAGCTAGAACATTTAATGCAGGCATATAAGATTAATGAAATAGAAGCGGAACTAAAAGAAGAAACCGAAGCAACAGACATAAATGGCAATAAAGAAAGAGCTGGAGTAATTAGCTTTGGCAACGGAATATCTGCAAGTTATTTATTAGATGATGAAGAAATAGTAGTAGCAATGAAAATATTCTTTAATTGCCTGGCAAGAAATAGTTTTAAAGTTGATGCACAAATAAGTTATGTAATTAAAGTTATAACAGTTATGCAAAATACAATAATGTTATTATCTAATATACCTCAAAAAGAATGTAATATGATATTACAAAGTTTAGGATTATTTGACAATACATTTACACAAGGAAAACAAATACAACACTTAGACCATACTTATAAGATAGAAATAATAGATGGATTATTATGTTTAAGTATAAATGAAAAAGAGGAGGAAAGATAATGGAAACAGATAAAAACATTAAGATAGAACAGAATAGATATAAAGAAACTAGAAGAAGAATTACCAAATTTAGAAATGTATTTGATATGAGTGATAGAGAAATAATAGAATATTTAGCAGAAGAAATAGAACAGTATAGAGATAGAATAAAAGAACAAAATAGAATAATAGATGAACTAAGTAAAATAACAATACAAAGTGAAGAAGTAACATTAGATACAATAGAAGATGAAGTGATGGATAAGGATATAACAGAAATTATATCAACAACCCAATATGCAGATGGGAAACCAATACAATCAAAGATAGAATATAAATATAAAGAAATTTAGAAGCGGAACACCCCCGTCAAAATCTCGGACTAAAACGAGCTTAAGGAGAGCGGGTGTGTGGTGCAAACTGTTCAAAAAAATCGATTCTTCACGTGAAAGGGGGGTATGAATGTGCCAACTAAGAAAAAAACAAACAAAACTATTGAAAATAAAGAGAAAGAGATGGAAAAACAAGTAAAAAATGTAGAAAAAGTTGTAAAAGCTTTAACAGAGAATGAAAAAAATAAAAGAAAACAGCAAATAGAAAAACAGAAAAGACAAAAAATAGTAAATGAAAAAGCAGACACAATAAGAGAAGCGCTAAAAGAACAATTAACAAATCAAAACAAATTTGGTGAGCAATTCGATGATATGATAGAAGATTACATTTTTCTTGTGAGTTTAAAAGAAGAATTGCAATATGACATTAAAATTAAAGGCTTAAGATACAGTTCTATGACAGGAAATGGATATACAACGGACAAGCCTAATGAGAGCGTACAAAATCTTTTAAAGGTAAATGGACAAATGCTAAAAATTTTGCAGGAATTAGATTTGAAAGCACCTGAAGAAGAAGGTGGAGGAGATGATTTACTGTAATGAAATAAATGAATATATAAAATTTGTTGAAGATAATCCGAATGAAACAGATGATGAAATTAAATTGTTAATTAAAAATATTGTAAAGCCAACATTGTCGAGAGATGATGTTTTTTTTGACGAAGAAACTTTCAAAAAAGCAATATTATATTGTGAAAAATGGTATTACAAATTATTTCCTTATCAAAAATTTGCTTATGCTTTATTTTTTATGTATGACAAGAACAATTTGGATATAGTTATCTTTCCAGATATCTTAATATTAATGGCCAGAGGAAATGGAAAAGATGGAATGATAATGCCATTAGCAAACTTTTTGCAGACTCATTATTATGGAATTAAGAATTATCACATTGATATTGTTGCAACATCAGAAGAACAAGCTTTAAATTCATTTAATGTTGTTTACAACATGTTAGAAGACAACAAAAAAACAATGAGAAAATACTTCTATTGGAATAAGACAGAAATAATTAATAAAACAACTCATTCTACATTAAGATACAACACGGCAAATGCTAAAACAAAAGATGGTAAGCAAACAGGAATGATTATATTTAACGAATATCATGCGTATGAAGATTATAAACAAATTAATGTATATAGCTCTGGATTAGGAAAAATTAAACATGCAAGAACCGTTACAATTACAACAAATGGACAGGTAAGGGAAGGCCCACTTGATGAAAAAATAGCTTTAGCAAACAATGTATTGAATGGTGAACAAAATTTTTTAGGATTATTACCAATTATATATAAAATACAGGACAAAAAAACAGTTGATGAACCAATGAAGAAATTTTTAGAAACTGGACAGAAAGAAGACATAGATATAACTGCTTGGGTTCAGGCTAATCCTAGTTTGAGATTTATGCCTATTTTAGAAAATGAAATTATTAAAGATTATTTGAAAATGCAAAAGCAAAAATCATACAGAGTAGAATTTTATGCGAAAAGGATGAATTTGCCACAACAAGATAATGAAGAAACTGTTGTTGAGTGGGAGCTAATTTTGAAAGCATCTTATATTGATGAGGAAAAAGAAATTGAAAGACCAACAGGAGAAATAAAAGGAAGAACAGCAATAGTAGGAATTGACTTTGCATCATTAAATGACTTTGCAAGTGCAGGTTTTCTGTTTAAAAGAGATGGAGAATATATTTGGAGGCAAAGAACTTGGATTTGTTCTAAAAATAAATTCTATAATGATATTAAATTTCCTTTTCAAAATATTGGACAAGATGGATTTAATGATTTTGAAATAACAAACAAAGAAAGTATAGACGCAAGAGAAATGATAATGTGGATTCTATCAGAAATGAGTAAATATAATGTTAAAAAAATTGTATTAGATACATATAGATATAAATTATTAGAACAAATTTTTAAAGAAATGGGAGTATCAGTTGAAACAAAAGATAATCCTTATGGATTGGTAAGAATGATAAGATATCCTGCAAGTATTGCAGCAATAGTTGCTCCCCGCATTGAAGTTGCATTTGCAGAAGGTAAAGTAAATATAGGAAATAGCTCAATTATGAGATGGGCAATAAATAATACTTGTGTAAAAACAGGAAAAGATGGAAACAAAAAATATGAAAAAATAGAGCCAAAATTAAGGAAGAATGATCCTTTTATGGCTTTTGTAGCAGCAATGAGTGTTCAGGAACTTTTAGATGAAGAAATTATTTATGTTTAGGTGGTGAAGTAATGTTTCTAGATAAAATATTTAAGAATGACAAAGGAGAATATGTAAATATATTAGAAGTACTGTTTGGAAAAAACGATTTAGAAAATTATATATATACAATAGCAGAGGCTCATGCAATAGATTTAATAGCAAGCACTATTGCTAAAACAGAAATACAAACTTTTGAAATGAAAAAAAATAAAATTGAAGAAAACAGAGGGAATTTGTATTGGACATTAAATATACAGCCTAATTTTAATGAAAATGGAACGAGTTTTTTATATAAATTAGTTTGTAAATTGTTAATTAATGGTTCAGCACTTGTTTTAATAAATGGCTCTAACAATGAGTATTTATATGTTGCAGATGAATTTAACATTAGCGATAAAGTTTTAAAAGAAAAAGTATTTACAGACATAATGATATCAGATGCAGAAGGAAATTCTATAAGTGCTACAAAGAAATACACAACAGATAATACTATTTATTTTTGCTTAAATAATAATTTGCTAAAAACAGCAGGTGAAGATTTTAAACGAAATACAGGAAAAATACTGAAAGCAGCACAAGGCAGCTTTATAAAAGCAAATACAGGAAAATGGAAACTGAAAAAGCCTGGTGGACAACCAATGTTGATGGATGCAGAAACTGGACAACAATTAGATTTGAAAGATTATAAAGAAAGAATAACAGATGGATTATTTAAAGAAGATGATGCAGTGGTATTGCTATCTGAAATGTTCGATTTAACAAATCTGAATGAAAACAACCAGAAAAATCTAACGGATTTTGAAAATACATTTTTGAGAATAAGCAAAACAGTAGCTCAAAAATGGAAAATTCCATTAGATGTTTTTTTTGGCGATTTTACAGACAAATCAAATGGCACGAATAATTTTATAACTTTTGGAGTGGATTTGTATTATGAACTAATAGAAGATGGTTTTAACATATCTCTCGTAGGAAAACAAAGTTATTTAAAAGGTGAATATGTAAAATTTAACAGAAGCACAATTTCTCATAGAGATGTTTTAGATTGCGGAACTGGCATTGATAAACTGACAGCAAATAAATTTAGCAGAAATGAAATAAATAAGTTTTTAAGATTACCTTATATAGATGAGGATTGGGCAAATGAACACGCCCTTACAAAAAATTATGAAAATGTGAAGGGAGGTGCAGGAAGTGAAGAATAAATTTTACAGTTTTGAAAAAGAAAGCGAGAATAGTGCAAATGTTTATATTTATGGAGATATAACATCTTATGAATGGTTTGAAAATGATGTTTCGGCTTGGGGCTTTAAAAAAGAACTTGAGGAACTGGGAGAAATCTCAGAATTAAATGTTCATATAAATTCTTGTGGAGGGGAAACATTTCAAGCTTTAGCAATTTATAATTTATTAAAGAGCTTAAAATCACAAATTAATGTATATATAGATGGAATTGCTGCTTCATCAGCATCTATTATTGCTATGGCTGGAAATAAAGTATATATGCCAAAAACATCATTAATGATGATACATAATTGCTGGACTTGTGTTCTAGGAAATGCAGAGGAATTAAGAAAAACTGCGGATGATATGGACAAAGTTAAAGAGGCTTATAAAGCAGCATATTTGTCTAAAATTAAAATTACAGAAGAAGAACTAGAAAAATTATTGTCTGATGAAACTTATTTGACAGCCCAAGAATGTTTAGATAAGGGATTTGCAGATGAATTAATAGAAACAGAAGAAGATAATACCATTAATCAATATGCTAATAAAGCTATATTCAATCTTGTTAATAAAATAAAGGAACAAGATAAAAAACAAAAAGTTGAACTTAATGAAGAAACAATAAAAGAAATATCAGAAAATGTTGCTAATAGCATAGTTCAAAGCCTAACTAAAGAAGGCGAAAAAACTAAAGAGCTATTAGATACACATCAAGAAAAACCGATTAAAGAAGATGCATGGGCATCTTTTTTTAATACAAAAAATTAAAAAAAGGTAGGTAAAAAATTATGAAAATTAATGAAACAAAAATGAAACAAGCTAGAGAAGATGCTTTAAAAATTCTTCAAGAAACAGAGGACAAATCACAAGCAGTTATTGAAGCTATGGACAAAATTGTGTCAGTTCAATATGAAGATTTAATATCAGAAATTCAAGAACAAGCAAACAAAGCAGAAAGTGATGCTAATTATGCAAAAACATTAGGCTTAAGAAAATTATCAAAAGAAGAAAAAGATTTTTATACAGCTTTAAAAGATGTAAAACAAGCAATAACAGCTAATCAAATTGATATACTTCCAACTTCAATTATTGATGTGACAATGGAAGACGTTAAAAAAGATAGCGGAATACTATCAGACGTAAACTTTACTCCAGCAGATGTTAAAAAATGGATCGTAGCAGAAAAAAGTGGTACTTATGCATGGGGTGCATTAACTGACAGCATTACTGGAGAATTAAGTGCAGAGTTTGAAACATTAAATATGGATGTAAATAAACTTTCAGTTTATTTAGTAATACCAAAAGGAATCAGCGACTTATCGTTGCCATTTGTAGATAAATATTTTACAGCTATACTAAAAGAAGCTTTAAATGATGGATTAGAATATGGATATTTACAAGGAAATGGGGTTAAACAACCTATAGGAATTTATAAACAAATTTCTGCAGCAAATTCAGATAAAACACAAAAAGATAAAACAGTTAATACAACATTAACTAACTTTACTCCAAAGGGACTAGCAGCTGCAAAAAAATACTTATCAAGAAATGGTAAAAGGACATTTGATAAATTAGTTTTAATTTGCCATCCAAATGATGAAGCAGATTATGTTGCACCTGCAATATATGATGCTGAAGGAAGAATGATAAGCTCATACAAAAACCTTGTTGTTAAAAGCTCTGCTAATAATCCAGAAGGAAAAGCAGCTTTAGTAATTCCTAAAAAATATACAATGGGATTATCAAATTTTGGAATAAAAAATTATGAAGAAGTAAAAGCACTAGATGATGCTGATGTTGTTATAGGAAAAGGATATGCAAATGGTAGGGCAACAGATGATAACACAGCTTTCGTTTTTGATGTAACAAAATTAGAGGAATATGTTGCTCCTGTAAAAGTTATTGGAACTGTAGAAACAAGTGTAAAGGGGACAGTAACAACAAATACTGAAACACCAGGAGCTTAGATATAAGCTCCTGAATATAAATAGGAGGAATTAAAAAATGGCTTACAAAGTAATTGAGAAATTTAAAGATCTAAAAGACAATGACTATATTTATGAGGTGAATGACATTTATCCTAGAGAAGATATTAAACTTGAAGACATACCTCAAAAAAGAATTAAAGAATTGACAACTAAGAAAAATAAAATAGGCAAAATTCTAATTGAAGAAATTGAAGAGGAATCTGCTAAAAAAATAGAAGAATAGAGAGGTGTATAATGAACAATACACAAATTGAAAAATTAATTGAGGAAATTAGATCAGAGCAACATGTTTCGCCAAATGAAGAAGATGAGGTTATAGAAAAGCTAATAAAAGAAGCTGAATTTGATATTAATAGCAAATCTGGAGCTAAAATTGATTATGATGCAGACTTAACAGCAAGAGGCTTGTTAAAGAATTATGCAATGTATAGAAGATTTGGCAGAATTGCTGAATTTAAACAGTTATACGCAGGAGATTATGCTGACTTACAAGCAAAATATTACAAGCCTTCCGACATATAATGATGGAAAACTTAAGCTTTTTGCTATAAAACAAACCCAAAATACTTATCCTGTTGAATATTTAAAAAATATGAAAAAGGAAGTATGGTTTGAAGAATTATCAATATCAGACAAACTTCGTTTTGAAAGCGAAGAAAGAAAAAGAAAGCTCTCTTTAAAAATTAGAATACCTCAAATGAAAGAAATAACCTCTTTAAATGTTGTAAAAATAGGCAATGAATATCACAAAGTGTTTAATGCCTATCACTTTACTAATAATGATGGATTTAAGCAGACAGATTTAACTCTTGAGGAATATCCAAGAGTAAAATTGGAGGAAGATTTATGACAAAAAAAGAATTAGTTGAATTACTAGAAAAGTTAAAGATACCTATAAAAGAAGGAACGCCGACTGATGAAATTATGGAAGACGAAGTTAGAGTTTGTTTTTGGGATTATTATTGGGAAGACCAAACAGCAAGTGGAAAAGATTATAACACTGTAGTTACTTATCAGATTTCTATAATAGCTGACAGACCAAGACATACGAAACTTTTGGAACTAAAACATTTATTGAATGATATAGAGCTATTTCCTGCGATACAACACGAATATGATCCAGAAACAAGGCGTTGGCATTCATTTTTCTCACTAGAGGTATTAGAAAATGTCTAATGAAGTTTACGGATATAGTGGATTTGAGGCAATGTCTGAAATTTTGGAAAAATATATAGATGGTGCAGACAATGCAGTAGATGTATTAGAGACAGGTGCTAAAGAATTTGTTGGTGATTTGTTAAAACTTCCTAAACCAATTTCAAAAATTAGAAAATCAGGCTACACACACTTAATTAAGTGCTTTGCATATAAAAAGAAAAACAAAGAAGTAGAGGCAGGATGGGGCAAATATTATGGCCCAATGCTTGAGCATGGAACTGTAAAAATGAATGCTCAAGAACATCTATACCCAGTATGGGATAGAAATAAAGAAAAGTATTATAAAAAAATGCTTACCAAGTTAGGAATAAAAACTTGGTAATTTTTTATTAAAAGGAGGATTTTAAAATGGCAATTAATACAAAAAAACCTATGGTAAAAGAAACAGTAGGTGCATTATACTATGCATTCAATACACCAGATGCTTCTGGCAATTTCACAACAACATATGAAGAAAATGTTACAAAAAGCAATGTAGTAAAAAATATAGGAACTACAGAAAACTCTGAGGTAGCTGTGGTTAGAGCTTCAGGACAAGACTATACAACTGTAAATCAAAACGAAAGTATAGAGATGGCAGTAGAAGTAGTTGCTTTTGACCCAGAAGATTTAGCAAAAATGAGAGGAGATGTTATAGGTACAGCAGGATTAAACCGTTCTGGAAGAACAGCCACAAGACCTTTCTTTGCATTTGGAAAAGTTGTAAAAAAACTAGAAGGAAAATTTGAATTAGCTTGGTACCCTAAATGCCAATTAGTAGAAAATACAGATGATATCGCAACAAAAGAAGAGAGCTTTTCAGAGCAAAATGATACAGTAACTATAAAAGCTTATGCATATAATGACTTAGGAGATAAAAAAACATATGTAAACAATGAAATGTCAAAATTCCCAGAAGGATTAACAGAAGAACTATTCTTTGCAAAGCCAATTTTAGATGATGCAGGACTAGCTGCAGCAATTACACCAGGAACTTAGAAAAAAGTTGGGCTCTAGAATTGATTTAGAGCCCTTTTTATAAGGAAATAATACAAAGATATGAGGTAATAATATGGAAATAGAATTAAAAAATGGAGAAAAGATAATTTTAGAGGTGACATCACTTTTTTTAGAATATATTGAGGATTATGAAGGCGGACTAGAACAATTAAAAAAAGATGCAGAAGGGCAAAAAGATAAAAACGGATATACAAAAACAATGTATGCAACAAATCAAATTTTATATGCAATAATAGCATCAAACTATGACGAGCCTTTAACATACAGGCAAGCGGTGCGACTTGTGAAATTAGAAGATATTGACCCAATTATTAATTTTGTAATAAACAATACTCCAGATATTAAGAAAGGCAATGTTATAAATATAAACAAGCCGAAACACAGAATGTAGAAAAATGCAAAATTATGTCGAAACATTTTTCTTGTAATATTTTGCTGCAAAAGGTAAAATGTAATAAGGAAGGTGATATTATGGAATGTCCAAAATGTAATAAAAAAGTAAGTGAACTAGACGAAAAATGTCCATACTGTGGATTAGATTTTGAAATTTATGAAAAAGAAAAAAACATAAAAAAAGAGAATTACGAAAGCGGCTATAAAACAGTTGCTTTAAGATTTATAAATGCTTTTCAATTAATTTGTTGTATAATAATTGCTTTTGTGAATTGGAGCAATGAAAAGATAATTGCAGGATTTACATTTTTATTTAGTGGAATTGTACTGTTTGCATTTATAAAAGGCTTTTCAGATATAATCGATTTGCTAGATAGTATAAATGGTAAATTAGACAACAAGTAGAATATTAAAAAACAATGAGTATCAAACAATAATGAAGTAAGCTTTTGCAGAAGGTTGAACAGCTTGTAAAGTTTGCCACTAGGAGATGAACAAGGATGAATAATAATAACATAGAATCTAAATACAAAATAATAGGATTTATTGCATTTATTATAATTTGCATTGTATTATACTTTTGCATATTTGGCTCTAATAGTAAAGAAAATAATACAAGTAAAGAACCAGACGAAATAGAATTAATGACTTATGCTCAAATGGTCTTAGAAGATAATTTATATAAACCAGACTATTCAAGTTATAAAGGAGATTACGAATTTATAAAAACAGGATTAAGATATAAAATAGAAGGAAAGGTAAATGGCGAAAAGTTCTGGATGATTATAGAATTTGTAGATGAAACATATGAAGAATATGATTTGATATCACTACAAATTGGAAATAATAAAATATATTAATAAAAAACATTTGCAAATGCAGGTGTTTTTTTATTTAGCATCAGATTTACTCTGGTGCTTTTGTTATGCCTAAAAAAGAGGTGAAATAAAGTGGGAAGTAATGATTTAAAAAGAGTAGGACTTATATTTACAGAAGAGGGAGCAAAAGATTTTAAGAAAACTCTTCAAGATATAAATATAGAAATGAATAAGAATTATAATCAATTTAAGCTAACACAATCACAATGGGATAATTCTACTAAATCAACAGAGAAATTAAAAGCACAACAAGAATATTTAACAAATGCTTATGAGATTCAGTCAGATAAAGTAAATGTTTTAAAAATGCAATTAGCTGATTTAGAAAATGCAGAAAATAAAAATACAACAGCTATAAAAAAGAAACAAAATGAATTAACTAATGCAGAAATTAAACTAAAAAATTATGAGAGTAAATTAAAAGATGTTCAAACACAACTTACAAATACAGGTAAAAAACTTGAAGAATGGGGAGAAAAAGTTGAAAAATCAGGAAAGAAAATAGAAAACGCAGGCAAGAAGTTGTCTGCGTTTTCTGCTGCAAGTATATCAGCCTTAACTTTAAGTGCTAAGAGCGCAATAGATTTTGAAGATGCTTTTGCAGGAGTAGAAAAGACAGTTGATGGAACGAAAGAACAAATGGAAGAATTAAAACAGGGCATTAGGGACATGGCAAAAGAAATGCCTTCTTCTACAACAGAGATAGCGGCAGTAGCAGAAGCAGCAGGACAGTTAGGAATAAAGACAGAAAACATATTAGATTTTTCAAAAGCAATGATAGATCTAGGAAATTCCACAAATCTTACTGCTGATGAGGCTGCTTCACAGCTTGCAAAATTCGCAAATATAACTCAAATGTCACAAAAAGACTTTGACAAATTAGGATCAACAATTGTTGATTTGGGTAACAAATATGCAACAACAGAAGCGGATATTGTAAGTATGGCCATGAGGTTAGCAGGTGCAGGAAAACAAGTTGGTTTCTCAGAAGCGGAAATTTTAGGGTTGGCAACAGCATTGAGTTCAGTTGGAATAGAAGCAGAGATGGGTGGTTCAGCAATTTCTAAGGCAATGGTAAAAATGCAAAATGCTGTTGAACAAGGTGGCAAAAAGTTAGATACAGTACTAAAAAAGACAGGAATGACATTAAGAGAATTAGAATTGATGTCTGCAAATGATTCGAAGGGCTTTAAAGAATTGTCACAAAGTATTGGGATGACAAGCACAGAATTAAAACAATTGATAACAGCAGGAACAAATCTTGAAGACTTTGCAAAAGTTTCAGGAATGACAACAGAGCAATTTAAAAAAGCATGGAAAGAAGATGCTGCAGGTGCACTATCAGAGTTCATTAAAGGCTTAGGAGATGCTGAAAACAAAGGCGAAAGCGCAATTACAATGCTTTCTGAAATGGGGCTAACTGAAGTTAGATTAAGAGATTCTTTGTTGCGTGCAGCAAATGCTGGGACCCTGTTTAATGATGCAATAAATACAGGAACACAAGCATGGAAGAATAATACAGCATTAACAAATGAAGCAAATAAAAGATATGATACTCTAAAAAGTAAAATAAAAATAGCAATTAATAAATTAAAAGATATGGCTATTACTCTCGGAAACAAACTAATGCCAAGTATTGAAAAAGTAATAGAAGGACTTGGAAAATGGATTGATAAGTTTAGCAAATTATCAGATAAGCAAGTAGATATGATAGTAAAAATAGGACTTATTGTTGCGGCAATAGGACCTTTGGTTGCGATAATTGGAAAAGTAACATCAGCAATAGGCGGAACAGTAAAAGGAATAGGAACTTTTACTCAAGCAATAGGAGTAATGCGAGGAAGTGTGACAACAACAGATACAGCAGTTAATGGATTGGCAAAAATAATTCAAGGGTTATCGAGCCCAATAGGAATTGCAATAACGTCAATAGGTGCTTTAGCAAGTGCATATATATGGCTAAGAAGTGAGGCTGAAAAGATACCAGAAGAATTGCAAAGAAATATAGAAGAAATGGAAAAGGTAAAAAAAACGCATGAAGAATATAGAGAAGAATTGGATAAAACAGCGTCTAGTAGCCTTGCTGAAATTAAAAATACTGAAGATTTAAGAAATGAACTAAGTAATTTAGTAGATGAAAATGGAAAAGTAAAAGAAGGATATAAGGACAGAGTATCGGTAATTTTAAATGAACTAAACAAAGCGTTAGGAACAGAATATACTTTAACAGGAGATGTTATAAATCAATATAAGACATTACAAGAAGAAATTGATTTATTAATATTAAAAAAGAAAGCTCAAATTATTTTAGAGAATGAAGAATCGAAGTACTCAACGGCAATTCAAAATAAAACCAGTGCATATAAAGACATGATAAATGCTCAAAATGAATATAATAAGGCGTTAGAAGGGAAAACTTATGAACAGTACTTTAATGATCTTCAACAGAAATATATAGATGCAGGATATACAGCAAAAAAATCTGCAGAACACGCAAAAGATTATATGTCAAAGTGGGTAGATGGATATAAAGAAACTTTTGAAAGTTATCAGACCATATATAATGATTATTTAACAGATATTGCTAAATATGAAAATGATTATGCGATAATGCAAAGCAATAATACTGATAAAATAAAAAAAATGACAGATGAAAGAATAAGCAATTATGGAAGAGAAAAATTGTCAAGAGAAGCGCAAATACAAGAAGGTATTCAACAAGAAATTTATAATATAGAAGAATTAAAAAAAATATATCAAGAAGACTTAAACAATAAAAATGAAATCTCTGCGCAAGCTAATGCTAATGCCATCGAAAGCTCAAATCAAAGACTACAAACATTATTGGACGAATTAACTGCACAAACATCTACTATTAATGAAAATAGTCCAGAAGTCATAAATGCTTGGAAAGAATTGGCAACAAGTTCGTATGCTACGTATTACGAGAGGGTTTCAAAAATGCCACCAGAACTAAGTAAAAAAATTCAAGAAATGACGGGTGTTACTGCAGAGAGAACACCAGAATTGGTAAAAGAAACCGAAAATATGATGAGTTCAGTCTTAGATGAAATAGAGCAAAATGCAGAATTTAAAAGTGAAGCTATTAAAAATTTAAACAGCTTTCTATCTGGTTTGTCTGATAGCGAATTAAAAGAGCTACTAGAACAAGCGGGGATTGAAGATGTAGACAAAGTAATGGAAGGAATAAAAAAAGGAAACTTATCAGAAGAGCAAGGGAAAAATATTCTCAGTGGTTTAAACAGTGGATTAAATAACAAAAGCTGGAAAGATAGCTTATGGAGTACTGCAAGGGGAATAGCATCAAAATTATCAGGGCTTCTCACTGTAAAAGCACGTGTTAATGGAGCAACATCTAAATTACCAGGGCATAAATTAGGATTAGATTATGTTCCAAAAGATAATTATGTGGCTAGATTACATAAAGGAGAAAGAGTTTTAACAAAAGAGGAAAATGAGGCTTATACTCAAGCGGAAGAGAATGGAAAAAGAAAAAACTTATCAAAAAACTCAATCACAAATCAAGAAATAGATTACGGAAAAATGGCAAGTGCATTTCTAAGTGCACTAAATAAATGTAAATTAACGTTAGATGAAGATGGCTTTGCAAGGATAGTAAAAAATGAATTATACGAGGTGTTATAATGTTTAAATTTAAAGGAATATCAAATACAGATATGCAAGTTGTAATTGAAGAAGAAGAACATTTCTTAGCTAAAGCTTCACAGAAATATGAAGTTACAGAAATAGAAGGAAGAGATGATGCTATTTTTGATGAATTAGGCTATTCTTATGTTGAAAGACCTATTTATGTGCAATGTTTGAATCCTGACAAACTTGATGATATCCTTGCGTGGTTAGATGGTGAGGGAGAGTTAGAATATAAAGGAAGAAAAACAAAAGCAAGATTTTATGCGGAATTAGAACCAAAAAGGACTGCAGGAATCAAAATTATTGACACTAATTTTATCAGAGCTCCATTTTGGGAGAAAGCTGATGATAATTATATAGTAGTTACAAATAATGTTCAAAACGAAGGAAATAAAACAAGTAGACCTATAATAAGAATTGAAAAAGGTTCAAGTGATAGTATTGAATTAACTTTAGGTGGTGTTAGGTTTAAATATACGTTTAGCGAAAATGATACTTATGTAGAAATAGATTGTGAAGAAAAAACAGTTGTATATGAAGGCCTTAATAGAAGCAGAAATCTTGAAATAGGATACAAATATCCAAAATTAGAAGTAGGAAACAATGCAATCGTAATACATAGTGGCTCAGCTACTGTCAAAATAAAAAGAAAGGACAGATGGCTATGATTAAAATATTTAATGCAACTGATACAGATTTTAAAACAGCAGGAAACATTATTATTAATCCTTTACATTGTCATGAGATTAAGAAAAAGTCTTTAAATGGATGGTATATTGAAGTAGAAATTCCAATTAAATATAAAGAGTATATAGAAGCCGATAAGCTATGTGTAGTAAAAACAAAATCTAAATTAAAACCACAAGCATTTAGAATAAATGATAGCATAACATATACGAATAGAAAAATAAAATTCACAGCTGAACATGTAATGTTTGATAGTAGAAGATATGTACTTTTAGATGTAAGACCAACTAATTTAAATGGCCAGAATGGGTTAAAATATGTTAATGAAAGGACTGATAAAACCAGTCCTTTTTCTATCACCTCAAATGTTGAGAACGTAAGTACAGCATATTTCATAAGAAAGACTTTATTAGAATCTTGGCAAGTGTTTGAAGAGCGATGGGGAGGAGTATTTGAAGCAGACAACTGGGATATTAGTTTTAAACAAAGCATAGGAAAAGATAATGGCGAAACTATTGTTTACGGTAAAAATATGCAGGGATTCGAAATCTTTGAGGACTGGTCTAATGTGTGCACAAAAATTTTACCAGTTGGATATGATGGACTTTTATTGCCTGAAAAATATTTAGAAAGTGAAACTCAATACGAAATACCATATACAAAAATAGTAGATTTTCAAACGGATTTAAAAACAGAGGAACAAACAGAAACTAATCTATTAGTAGAGTTAAGAAACAATGCAAGCAAATATTTAGAAGAAAATTGTGTTCCTAAAGTTAGTTATACAGTAAATTCAAATGTAAATAATGATTTAGAGATAGGGGACACAATAAAAGTTTTACATCCTTTTGTAAATATTTTTACAGAGGTTTTAGAGTATGAATATGATTTGATTTCTGAAAAAGTGAAGTCATTGACTTTTGGAAATTACACAAGAGATGTCAAAACAAAATTTAACAATATAAAAAATACTATTGAAACAATTAAACAAACAGTATCAAAACAAGAGATAACTATAAAAGAACAAACAAATCTGATTAATTCTCTAAATAAAAATGGATATGTTTATATAGATGATAATGAAATTTTAATACTTGATCAATTGCCAAAAGAGAAAGCAAAAAATGTATGGAGATTTGGACTAGGTGGTATAGGGTTCAGTTCAAAGGGATATGAAGGGCCATTTGAAACAGCAATAACAATGGATGGAAAAATAAATGCTGATTTTATAACGACAGGAACAATGGCTGTTGATAGAATAGAAAGTTTGGCAAATTTTATAACTGATACAAGTGCTTCAATAGCAGCAATTGAGTTACAACAAGACAGTATAACTACAAAAGTATCATCACTTGAAAAAACAACAGTAAATAAAGTACAAGTTCAATATGCCTTAGGAGATACTTCAACTACTCCACCGACGACTGGATGGAGTGAAACTGCCCCAGAATGGCAAGCAGGAAAATATATGTGGCAAAAGACTGTCACAACATATTCTGATGGAGCAACAAAAGAATCAAAAGCGACTTGTATACAAGGAGCAAAAGGAGAAACAGGAGCTAGTGGAACTGACGGCAAAGATGGAACAAATGGTAAAGACGGTAAAGATGGAGTAGACGGAAAAGACTATTGGAGAACAACAGCTGTTGTTGATTTGTCAGATAATTCTGCATATTCGGAAGATACTTGGTACCCTGTAACTGGTTCACAACTGCCAAGTGATGGATTAGCAAGAATAAAAGTTTATGTACAATTAAATAGTGGAACAAAACCATCTTGGAGTACTCATAATAACGGATTTTCTGTAGATTTAGATTTAGAAACTCAAAGAAAAGGTTGGGGAACTACAAAAGGTTTAACTTTAATATATGCTGATAATTATAATTTTTGTTCAGTTTCTCCTGTGAGTTATCAACAAATGAGTTATAGCAGTACACCAGTATTGTTTATGCGAGGTGGAGGAAAATATAAGGTAAGTACAACTTATGCTTGTGTATGGACACCACATGCAGATACATATACATGGACATCAGGACAATATTCTCAATCAGTATCACCTCAAACAAGTAGGCCAACGCTTGAAGGACAGTCGATACAAGGTAAAACAGGCAAAGGAATTAAATCAATACAAGACCAATATTACTTATCTACTAGCAACACAACTCAAACTGGTGGAACTTGGAAGAATACGCAAGACGCGTGGGAATCTGGAAAGTATATTTGGACAAGGTCTCATATAACTTGGTCAGACGACACAACAACAGACACTACGCCGATTCTAGCCGAGAGTTTAAACACAGCAAATGAGAACGCTGTTCTTGCACAAGAAAAAACGGCGGAGCAAAAAATAGAGATTGATTCAATTAAGCAAACTGTGAGTCAAACACAAACAACAGTTGCTAATAACTATACCGAAATCAAGCAGAAATTTGGCGATTATGCACCTAAAAGTGATGTAATTACGTTACAAAATAGTGTCGAAAGAATCCAAACAGACACATATACAAAGACAGAAATAAACACTAAATTAACGGACGGAAGTGTAACAAAAGTTACAACAACTTGTGGAACTTTTGACGAGAACGGATTAACAATAGAAAAAACAAACGCAAAGACAAAAGGAAATTTCAACGAAAAAGGAATGAAAGTTGTTGACGCAACAGGCTCTAGTGAAGAAATACTTTTATTCGCTGGTTACGATGAAGAAACAGACGAAACTATTGTTAAAAGCAAGAATATGACAGTAGAAAAATACTTGACAATAGGAGCAAACTGTAGATTTGAAGACTATGTAAATCCCATCTTAGGTGGAAAAGGAACAGGGGCATTTACTCTATAGAAAGGAGAAAAAAATGGCAAGAATAAATGGTAGCGTATCGCAGAGGTCAGATAGTTATTCGTTTTTTATAGACTGGTCAGAAAGCATGAACTCAAATTATACAAGTACTAACCAAACAACAGTAAGTGCTACAGCATATATATATTGTTCAAAACATACAGCGCATGCTAGTGGATTATCTCAAAAATTAGTAATAGATGGAACAGAATTTCCAGCAACAAAATCAGTAAATTTAAGTTCAGGAGTAACAGTGGCATTAGTTAGTGGCTCGAAGACAATAACGCACGACGCAGACGGAAGAAAGTCCATTACTATAAGTGCTGATTGTGATTTGCCTGATGGTAATGGTTGGGGTCCTGCTTGGGGTAGTGCTAGTGGCACGGCAGAGCTAACAACAATCCCAAGAGCAAGTTCAATATCAGCAACAGACGCAAACATAGGAAGTTCTTCAATCATTATTATAAACAGGGCGAGTTCAGAATTTACTCACACAGTTACATATAGTTTCAGTGGTTTAAGTGAAAAAATAGCAACAAAAACAGGTAGTACAAGCTTAGGCTGGACAGTACCAACAAGCTTTTATCAGAAAATTCCAAACAGTCAAACAGGAACAGTAACAATAACTTGCGATACATATTCAGGAGACACAAAAATAGGAACAAAAACAACAACAATGACAATAAGTGTTCCAGAAAGTTCGCACCCTGTAATTGATAGTGCAACAGCAATAGATACAAATGCAACAACAGTAGCCTTAACAGGAAGTAATAAAAGATTAGTAAATTATAAATCAACAGTAAAACTAAGTGTAACAGGTAGATGTTTAAATTACGCAGGTTTTAGTAAATTAAGAGAAAGAAATATATATGATATACCTGCTACAAAAACAACAAGTGGTGCTACAACAACTGTAACAGGCACAAAGACTTATGAAAATAATACATTAGAACAATTTAAGATTTGCTTGGTAGATACAAGAGATAAAATGAGTGATTATAAAATTTTAAATCAAGCAAATGGAGATTTTACAGTAGTACCATATATTCCTTTGACAATAAATGCAGAGTTTAAAAGAACAACTCCAACACGGCGGAGGAGTAAGCTTAAGCTTTTCAGGAAATTTCTACAATGGCTATTTTGATACAGCTAAAACTAAATTTAATACACTAGGAATTAAATGGAGATATAGAGAAGCAGGCTCTTCAACTTGGTCAGCTTGGACAAGTTTAGTTTTAAATACTGGTTTTAAATATGGTACAGGAAACACATATTTTAGTGGCAACGGTACATCTTTACAAGAAATTTCACTTGGAACTGGATTTAACTACAAAAAGAACTATATTTTTGAATTATGTTATAACGATAAATTATCAAGTGTGACTTATTCTCAAACTGTCAAAGAAGGAGAACCTTGTTTTGATTACGGAAAAGATAAAAATGGAAACAATTATTTAAATGTAAATGGAGAGTTTTATAAAAAGAATGAAAAGTTAATTCAGACAAATATGATTACTTTTGCAAAAAATAATGACCAGAGCCTTGCTAAAGATACAAAAGTAACGTTAGAGCTTAATGAAGTGATTGCACAAATAGGAGACAAACTAAGTACAAGCAACTACGGGGTAAAGATAGGCAAAGGTGTTTCTAAAGTTAAAGTGAGTGGCATTGCGTGGATTGAGGCTGGATGGAGCACAAACGGTTCAGGTTACAGATGGTTACAGATATTGAAAAAGGGTAATACATACAAAGATGTTGTTGCCATGGCAATGTTGCCAGAAGCAGTTAATGTGTGGGGTTCCCCTTCAATTCCTTCAGTGTTAGTAGAAGTCAAAGAAGGAGACTTAATATTTATGGCGGCAGCAGTATCTGTTGATGGTTCTTGCCGAGCAGGAAGTTATGGAAAAGCTTCTACATATCTAACAGTAGAAGTTGTAGAGTGATGGAGGTGAGAAGAGTTGAAAGTGATAGAAATAGTTTTAACAATAGCAGGCTTCTTAAACGCAATATCAGTAATAATAAATTGCGTAATAAATACTAAAAAGCCAGCCGAGAAAGCAATACAAAAGAAATTAAGTGAAATATTAGAGCCACTTGATAATAAAATGGATGACACAAATAAATACATTAAAAAGATAGATAAAAACGAATGCATGAATTTTCTAGTAAACTTTTTAGCAGATGTAGAAAATGGCATTGAAAAAGACGATGTGCAAACAAAAAGAGCTTGTGAAGTGTATGATCACTATGTAAAAGACCTACAAGGAAATAGTTACATACATGACAAGTGGACAAGAGTAATGATAGAAGGAGGTAAAATATAATGAAAAACAAGAAACTAATAATTTCAGCAGTTGTAACAATATTGTTAGCATTAGCAGGAGTATTCTTTGGTATAGAATACACACAAGACGATGTAGACAAAATCAGCGAAGGAGTAGAAACAGTAGTAAGTATAATAGAAGAAAATCAGTCTACAAAAGAGATACCAGAGGCTTATGTAGAAGATGAAAAAGCACTAGAAGAGCAAGAAGTAGAAGACGAAGGTTTTGAACTACAAGGAGAGATAGCTTACAACGGTTCTAGTGAATTGCCAAGCGTGAGCCTAGGACAATATACAGGGCTTACATATTATAGCCAAATAGACCCACGTTGGAAAAATAAACTATATACAAGCACAGGAAATTCAAGTCAAACAATGGGTTCAAGTGCATGTGGACCAACTTGTAGTGCAATGGTGGTATCAAGTATAAAAGGAACAATATTGCCAACCGAAATGGCAGATTTATATGTGCAATATGGATTTAGAAGTGCTAACAACGGCACATATTGGAGTGCATTTAGATGGACAGCAGATGTGTTCGATATAGTAGGCTATAAAGAAATATATAAACTAAACGATGTATGTGACTTACTAGAACAAAACTATATGATAATATCAGCTTGTGGAAACGGATTGTTTACAACAGGAGGACACTTCATATTAATATATGGCTATGAAGATACTAACGGAAATGGACAATGTGATAGTGGAGATAGGCTAAAAATATATGACCCATATCTATACAGTGGAAAATTTAATTTAAGTACACGTAGAGGTAAAGCTCAAGTCGAAGGTAACACGGTCTATGTAGAAAAAGAAGTGTTTAGAGCTTATGCAAATTATAGTGGATTCTTCGCTTTTAAAAATGACAGAAGTAACAATACAGAAGTGGACAGAACAGAAGTAACAACAGCAAGCTATACGAGATATGTAAAAGTGAATACTTCTTTAAATGTAAGAAGTGGACCTAGTACAAATTACAGTATAGTAGGCAGAAAATACAACGGAGATAAAGTAACAGTATATAAAGAAAACTCGAATTGGAGCAACATTGGAATAAATGAGTGGGTATCTAGTGATTACTTAACAGATAGCAATATACAACAGCCTATAAGTAATACAGTAGGACAATATAAGAAACTAAAGTCAACCACTACTTTATATTCAAATAGCAATTTAACAGGTACAAGGTATACATATTTAAAAAATACAAAAGTTAAGATATTACAGAATGTGTCAAGTACAGTGGATAGAGTTTATATTAGTGCAACTGGCAGATATGCTTATGTAGATAACTCTGCATTTGGAACGATAACAATATCAGGAGTAAAACTAACAGGGCAATACAAGAAATTTAAGAGCAATACAATAATATATTCTAACTCGAATTTGACTGGAACAAGATATTATTATTTACCAAATACACGAGTGAAAATATTAAAGGATTTAGGAAATATTAATTATATTTATGTAAAAGCAACAAATAGATATGGCTATGTTTCAGAAAATGTTTATAGATAAAAAATAAGCAAAAACACCCGAAAATCAAGGCATATAAGTATATTCATTGAAAATAAAAAAGGCTTAAAAGCGATTTTGAAAGGTCTATTTTTGGCTTAATTCTGGAAAAAAAATTTTTCTTCCAAAATTCGACATATTTGTCGAACGGTTTTTGTTGACTTTAATGTTTTTAATGTTATAATATATATAAACATGGAACAAATTGACATAAAATCCCGAATATGGTAAAATAACAGTGCATATTATTCTTTGTTACAATTAAAAAACAACATATTTTTTAAGACAGCTATTGTATGATTGTAAAAAAGGAAGTGATGTATGTATGGGTATATTGAAAGGGGGCGTTTCCATGACTAATATTTTAACAAACGAGAATTTTGAAGTTTTTTTCCCTACAGAAACAATGTATAAATTTGATGGATCAAAAAAAATAAAAAATAAAAAATTTTATACAATATTAACATTCCTTAAATTAAAATATTCAAGAGCATTTAATGATATTATAGAAAAATATATTGTTCATGATAAAGGTATTAGAAATGGTGAGGCAACTATAAAAGGAACCAGAATATCTACTTTAGATTTACTTTGCATTCTTGATGAAGCAAGAGAAGAAGAAAACAAGTTAAAATATATTTATGAACAATATCCATCAATAACAGATAAGGAACAAATATTAGCTGCAATTTTATATATGATTAAAAAGACTAGTACTATACCAATGTTGATTTCTATAATGTGTTCATAGAATGAAAGTATTACTAGATGAAAATGTAGCTATGAAATTAGAAAAAGGTCTGGCTAAGTGTGGGGTTGAAGATGTTGTCCATATAAATAATATAAAAAAAGGTATGAAAGACACAGAAGTCTATGAATTAGCAAAAAGAGAGCAAAGACTAATAGTATCTGGAGATAGGCATTTTAGTAAAAAGAAAAAAGAACTTTGTAAAGGAACAATATTTATTACTCCGTCTGCAAAGAAGTTAGAAGATTTACCTGAAAAAATATGTTGGATAATAGATAATATATCAAATTATAATATAGATATTTTAACATCAACTATATCATTATCAAGCAGTGAATATAATGTATTTTATAAAAAAGGAATGAAGAGAAAAGCTATAAAAAAGACTATTCTGTATTCAAAAATAAAATTTAAGAGAGTAAAAGTATAAACTCTTATTTAGATAAAGACTAGTAAATCTAGTCTTTTATTTTTTTGCCAAGTTTCGACACATTTTTCAAAAGTGATATGCTATAATAATAAAGTATTTAGAAATAAATACTGTGGGGGCTGTAGGAAAAAACAGCAAAGACTAGCTACTCTCAGCTAGTCTTTATTCATTTTAATATTAATTAATAAATCAATAACTTGTGAAACTTCTAAAACTTCTTTTGAATCTATTCCGTACACGTCTATTCTACGATACATTTCTTCTTTTAAGTTATCTAATTCATTTAAAGAATAAAACAAATCTTTTATATCAACTTCTAATACTTCTGCAATTTTCTGCAGTATAAACAGTGTAGGGTTAAATCTTCTATTACTTTCTAAATCATAAAGATAAGCTCGTGAGATACCAGTCATATCGCTTAATTTTCTTAAACTTATTTTTTTACTTTTTCTTATATTTCTAATATTAAAAACTATCATAAAATTACTCCTAAGGTTATTATTCCTAATTTTAATATTAAAATACATAAAAAGATAGATGACGCTCCCAGCGTCAGGTTTGTGTCGAAACTTGCGATGAGTTTTTGTTGACTTTTTTCGACAAAGGAATATATAATATTTATAGATTAAGAAACGCGTTTCCATTTTAATGAATGGAGAATTTATATGGAAAAATTAGTTATAGAAAATTTATGTAGTAAATATGGAAGAAATGAAAGACTAATTAAATTAATGGTAAAAGATATTTTAAATGAAGGGCACACTTTGAAAGAAGCAGCAGATTTAATAAGTATGTTTTACAATAAAAAAGGTATGCAATAAAGTATGCAATAGGGGAGATATTTTTAAATATAACGTGCTATAATAAGATAAAAATATAACCTTTTTCATAGTGAAAACTATATATAACTAGTAAAAAATAAGGTTGAATAGTGTATTTATGGCTACCTGCTCCAGATTTAAAACTAGCCAACAGGCTAGTTTTTTTGTTTCCGTTATGATGGTAAATTCTTGATTTTACATCTGGAATATGCTAAAATAAAAAAAGTAATGCGGGTATAATTTAGTGGTAGAATGTCATGCTTCCGACCTGATAGCGCGAGTTCGATTCTCGCTACCCGCTCCATAAAAAAGAAGTTCACAGACTAATTAAAGTTCTTGAACTTCTTTTTTATGAAGAGAATCTAGAGTGCTTTCTTTCGTGAGGTAAGGTGTGCCAAAATTCCCCGTCCCCATTGGCACAATGTTTGAGTTTTACGCTTACCACTACCACTTAATGTGTTGCCATTTATATCTCTCCGATCTAAAAAACACTAATTTATATTATGATTATATAATATAAAACTGATAGATTCAATTAACTATTTTTATTATATCAGAATGCTGTAACGACCCAATTAAAATGATTAAACATCTAAAAATTGCTATAAAATTCTGACTCAAAAAACTAACCCTAAAAATTAGATTTTTAGGGCAGGTATTTAAAATCTTTATGAACGTTTTCAAGAATTATTAACAATTTTCATGTATTGTAGTTCCTAGCAACAGTTTATAAATTACCAACCAGTATTTAAATTTGTGCTATCAACCAGGTTGCCGTTTCTTAAACATTCACAAGCAATTTTGTTAATTATCCATTCACCTTCTACTTTACCATTTCCTGCTATCCAAGATGTAGCAGTTACATTTTTGGGTTTTACAGAATATGTAACATATGCTAGTATGTCAGTTGAATTATAACCAAAGTCTATAAGTGATTGCTTTTTGCTATTACTTAAAATTTCAACTTTATCAACTCTATAATCTAATAATTTTTCTGAATTACTATTGTCTAATGCTTTTAGCTTAGCTAAAAATAAATTTTTTATAGTCTCTTCTGTTGTAAGTTGAGATGAAGAATTTTTGTTATCATTATATTTATCATCAATATTAGTTGTATTAGACTTATCAGAATTTATTTCATCTACTTTTTCTTGTAAGCTACTTACTGTTTTATTTAAGTTACTTACTTGTGTTTGTAATTCAGCAGTTTTTTCATTTGCTTCTATTTTTTCATTATAAAACTTATACATAAAAACAGTCATTATCACAATTATGATTATTGCTAATATTAGAAATAATGTTGATAAACTTATTTTTACAACTTTCTTTTCTTCCATATATTATCACCACCTTTCTTTAGTAAAAACAATTAATTTATTTAAATTTTATTTTTTTTACAATAATAATTTATTATTAATATCCGCCAGTTTCTTGTTGTAGTGTTAAAGTAACAACGGTACCTTGTTCAACAGTTTTTCCAGAAGCAACATCTTGTGCAATTACAATTCCAGACCCATTAATTACTAAATTTAAATTAGAAGCTTCAGCAGAGTTGATTGCACTTGCGGCAGACATTCCCTTAAAGTTAGGTATTGTGGTTTCAGTTCTTTCATTTGACTTCTCTGTAAATAAATGAACTGTAGAATTCTTTATTAAAGACACACCTGGCTTTGGTAATTGATCTGTTATAACAGTAGTAGAAGCGTCCTCATCACTAGAAATTTTAACAGAAAAACCTGCATCTTTTAGAATTTGTCTTGCTTCTGCAATTGTTTTTCCTGTAACGTCAGGAAGAGTTGTTGTTGTGTAAGTAGAATTTGTAGAACTACTTGCAATTTCATTGTTAGAAGGTATACCTAAGTATGGCAATACTTCTGATAAAATCTGAGATACAACAGGGCCAGCTACTTGACTACCTTGATAGCTATCACCTTTTGGATTATATATTGTAACTAAAACTACTACTTGTGTATTTACAGTTGGAGCAAGCCCAATAAAAGATGCAACATAACCTTCATCTTCACTTCCAGAAAGAGGCTCAGATGTACCAGTTTTACCACCAACAGAATAACCTTGAACTCTAGCATATTTACCAGTACCTTCTGCAACAACATATTCCAACATATCCATTAGCTTATCTGCAGTTTCTTTTGAAACGACTTGTCTTATTTCTTTTGGTTCAACAGTGGTTACTGAATTAGTATCTGTATTTTTAATTTCTTTTACTATACGTGGTTGCATAAGAACACCTTCATTTGCAATAGAGGATACAGCGGTAATTAATTGAATAGGTGTAATTGTAAATCTTTGACCAAATGACATTGTAGCTACGTTAAATTCATTAATATTGTTTTCTGGGAAGAATACGCTATTTGATTCACCATAAAAATATGGATTAGTTCTATTAAATAGTCCGAAAGCTCTATAATACTTGTATAAAGTTTTTGCACCAATTTTTCTGCCCAATTGTATAAAAGCAGGGTTACAAGAGTTTGCTAATGCATCTCTTAAACTTTCTGAACCATGAGGATTATTGTGTCTCCAGCAATTCATAGTAACACTAGAAACTTGCTCAGAACCGGCACAGTAAAAATCTCCACGGTTGTCTGTCGTAACAATCCCTTCTTCTAAGCCGGTAGCAGCAGTAATTATTTTAAAAGTAGAACCTGGTTCATATGTACTTTGAACGGCACTATTATTCCACATTTTATAAAGAGCAGAATCTTTATCTGATGATGATAAAGTATCCCATTTTTCTTTTAATTCATTAGAATTTATAGTATATGGTGTGTTTAGATTGTAATCTGGATATGTTGCCATTGCCAAAACATCTCCAGTAGAAGGGTTCATAACTATAACATTTCCACCATCAGCTTTATTATCAATGACTGATTGAGAAAGGTATTTTTCAACAATTAATTGGATATTAACATCAAGAGTAAGAGTAACATCATTACCATTTTGAGCTGGAACGTAAGAAATTTCACCATTTGGTATTTCGCCATTTATAGAATCAGTTGTTGCAAGTAACTTGCCAGCAGTTCCAGACAAAAGATTATCAAGACTGTACTCTAATCCCATTGCACCAGAACCATCAGAACGAGTAAAACCTATTAAGTTTGATGCTAGATTATTGTATGGGTATGCTCTTTTATTATCATCTTCTATTCTGATTCCAGAAACTATCTTGTTATCAGAAAGCCAATTTTGAAGTGAAACAATTTTTTCATGATCAACTTTTTCTACTATTTTAAAAGATGAAGTTTTTGTATTAAGCTTTTCTAAAGTTTCTGCATAATCAAGTTCAAAAATTTCGCTAAATTTGTGGGCTAAAATTTCTTTATTTACTTCTGTTTTATCTTTATATTTAACCTCTGAAGGATTTATATATACTGTATCTACACTAGTGCTTTTGGCAAGTATTTTTCCAGTAGAATCATAAATAGTTCCTCTAGAAGGGTTAATAAGTTTACTAGAAAGTTGCCTTTGAACAGCTTCTTCCTTTAAACTAGCACCTTGAACAAATTGCAAAATGCATAAACGCAAAACTAATAGGATAAGTAAAGCAAATCCAATAGAAAGGGAAATGCGCAAACGCTTTTGACCTTTATTATCTATTTTAATAATTTTTGTTTTCTTTTTCATAAAATAATCACCTATAACTATTTATTAAGGAAATTGTATATTAACAAACAAAAAAAATCAATAAAATTACTAAAAAACAATGGAATAAAAAAAGTATATAGTGTATAATTTAAAAAGGTGAATTTTATTGAATTTATATGAAGAAACAAAATATATTTTAAAAAAATACAATATCGTGGCAAATAAAAAACTAGGACAGAACTTTTTAATAGATGAAAACGCAATAGAAAAGACAATAGAAGGAGCACAAACATGCGAGCATGATTTAGTTATAGAAATAGGGCCAGGACTCCGGAACTCTTACAAAACCACTATTAGAAACAGCAGGAAAGGTTATATGTATAGAACTAGATACCAGAATGATACAAATCTTGCAAGATAGATTTTCTATGTATAGTAACTTTGAATTAATAAATGATGATGTTTTAAAAGTAGATTTAAAAAGTTTAATAAAAGAAAACAAAAAAGATAAAATAAAAGCTATTAAAATAGTTGCAAATTTGCCATACTATATAACAACACCAATAATAATGAAGTTATTGGAGGAAAGACTAGAAATAGAAAGTATAACTGTTATGGTTCAAAAAGAGGTGGCGGATAGGCTAGTTGCAAAACCAGGAGAAAAGAATTCGGGAGCTATAACATACGCTATTAGCTATTTTGCAGATGCCGAGAAAGTATTAGAAGTTCCAAATACATCATTTATGCCAGCACCAGAGGTTAATTCTAGTGTTATAAAGCTAAACATATTAAGAGAGCCATCTGTTAAAGTGGAAAGTGAAAAAATGCTATTTAATGTAATAAAACTTGCATTTGCACAAAAGAGAAAAACACTTTTAAATGCACTTACAAATGGAAAACTAGCAAACAAAGAAGAGGTAGAAAAAATGCTTATTGATTTGAATTTAGATTTGAAAATAAGAGGAGAAAAACTATCTTTACAAGATTTTGCAAGAATTGCAGATTATATGGAAGAGAAAAGATAATATATGAATAAGGAGGAACAAATGAAAAAAGAAAAAGGTATAACTCTTGTTGCTTTAGTTATAACAATTGTAGTAATGTTAATACTTGCAACAGTTACAGTTACGGTATCAATTAATGGAGGATTGATAAATACAACAAAAAGTGCAAAAGAAGAGTCAAGAGGAATGGATGTTGCGGAAGCAAAAGAAATGTGGGAAATGAGTGTAAGAGAAGATAGAGAAAATGGAAATCAAGAAAAGACACTTGAGCAAATACTGGAAGAACTAAAAAATAAAGGCTTGCTTACAGAAAAAGAAGTTGGAGAGATAATAAACAGTGAGACCAAAACAATAACAATAGGCAGTAGAACAATTAGTTTTGATATAGAAAATAGTGATATAGATGATACAGGTATATGGGATAAAACAAATATGGAAGTTATAAAAATAGGTGACTATGTTGATTATAATCCAACACAAAGAGTAAGTGAGAAAAACAAAAGTAAATTAACATATGTTTCTCCAGTGGGAACAGCAAGCAGTCATGGAAATGGATATGAGGAACAAACCTTTGAAGCAAGAACAGATATAAAATGGAGAGTATATGACATAAATAAAGAAACAGGAGTAATAACTCTAATATCAGAAGAGGTAATTGGGCCTAAAAGAGGAGGAACATTACAAAGCAACTTTATTTTATATGCTGGAATTGGCTATTTATATTCAGAACAAGAAATAGAAAGCGCATGTGCTATTTATGGTTATGGTTATGGAGCTGATACTTCTAAAAGCACAGCATATACAGTAGGCGGACCGTTTGATGATAAGATTACTGGAGCGATAGAAGGAACAGGAGCAAGAAGCATGGATTTAACAGATATTATTAGCTCAAATCCAACATTTCTATTAGGAACAATCGGCTCAATATATTATCCAACAATGTCAGGAGATAGCCTAGGAAGATCAACAGAAAAGACAGATAAGAATTTAGAATATTCTTCAACTCAAAAATATGATGTAAATGAATTGGAAGTTGGAAAGGCAAAATTCAACCTAATATTTAAAGCAAAGGATGAAGAAACAAATTTAGCATATTGGTTAAAAACAAGAACGGTTAGAAGGACTATAAGTAGTGATGCAGCAAACAATAGTATGGGATTTTGTAACTGGGTTGTTATTAACGGAAATAGAATTAATAATAAACGTATATGTGGGTCGACAACAATAAAATTTGGTAGTACTCCGGCAACAGAGCTAGGCATTAGACCAATAGTTGTGCTAAAAAAGGGACAAGAATTAAAAAAAGCTGAAAATCAATCAGAAGATGAAAAATATACTTTATGGAATCTGATTTAGAATAAAGCATACAAAATGTTGACATATATATAAGAAGGATTTAAAATATATAATTATATTTTATTAATAATACAAAAGAGGAGGAAAATAAAAAATGAAAAACAACAAAGGAATAACTTTAATAGCATTAGTAATTACAATAATAGTAATGCTAATATTAGTGGGAGTAACAGTAAGTGCTGCCATAAATGGAAAACTATTTGATACAGCGAAAAAAGCGGCAAAAGATACAGAAAAAGCAAAACAAGAAGAGATTGAAGATATCAAAAACGTAGAGGACAAAATTGATGAGATTTTAGGAGTAACTACTAATGACAAAGTGGAAGACATAATTTCTAAACCAGTAGAAGGTGAAACAGAAGTATATGCAATAATCTTTTCAGATGGAACTATGGAATTAAGAAAAGAAAAACCAACAGAAACAGAGAATGTAGTATTTAAAACAGAAGAAAGCTTTTCAAATAGGTTATTTAAAAGCAAAGAAGAAATACCTTGGATATCATATGTAGATTCAATAAAAGAAGTAAAAATAACTGATGAAATAGTACCAAGAACAACAGCAATGTGGTTCCAAGGACTTAAAAACTTAACAAAAATATCAAATATTCAAAATTTAAAAACTGATGAAGTAGTATCTATGGAATCAATGTTTAGTGGATGTACATCTTTAGAAGCAGTAGATGTATCTGGATTTAACACTCAAGAAGTAATAAACATGTGTGCTATGTTCCAAAATTGCTCTAAAATAAAAAGCTTAGCAGTAAATAACTGGAATACAAGTAAAGTTATAGATATGAGCTATATGTTTAATAAATGTAGTGCATTAACAAATATTGATGTATCTAAATTTAACACTCAAGAAGTAATAAACATGTGTGCTATGTTCCAAAATTGCTCTACAATAAAAAGTTTAGCAGTAAATAACTGGAATACAAGTAAAGTTATAAATATGAGCTATATGTTTTTTTTATGTAGTGCATTAACTGATGTTGATTTAAGCAATTTTAATACAAGTAATGTAACTACATTGAAATGTATGTTTTACGAGTGTAGAAAAGTAAAAGAGTTAAATGTTGCAAATTGGGATACAAGCAATGTAACAGATATGAGTTGGATGTTTCAATATTGTACAACTATAACAAAGTTGCCTGTGGAAAACTGGAATACAAGTAATGTTAAAGATTTTTCACATATGTTCTGGCAATGTGAAAAAGTAACTGCACTTAATTTATCTAATTGGGATACAAGTAGTGCAACAAATATGAACTCAATGTTTGCTAGATGCTATGTACTAGAAAGTATAGACGTAAGTAGTTTTGACACAAGTAAGGTTGAGGATATGGTATGGATGTTTAGAATGTGTTATAAATTAAAGAGCTTAGACATATCTAATTTTGATACATCTAAGTGTGTATACTTTTACTATATGTTTGAAGGTTGTAGTGAGTTAGAAAACTTAGAATTAGGAAATTTGAATACAGAAAATGTAATAAATTTTGAAGGAATGTTTACTGGATGTAAGAAATTAAAAACTACAATTCCAATAAATGCACAAGCACTTGTTGGAGCTACAATAGGACAAAATGACTATGATTATGCATATATGTTAAATGGAGCAGCAACAGCAGAAGGAGCACAAATAACAATTAGATATAAAGCAAGTCAAAAAGATATAATAGACAAAATGGTAGAAACAAAATCAGCTAATTCTAATATTGTATTAGAAGTTGTAGCAGAATAGCAAAACAAATTGGAGGTCATCAACAGATGGCCTCTTTTGCTACTTAAAAAATTGACAAAATAGCCATTTTGAGGTACAATTATAGTGTTTTGAATTAAAGGAGAGATAAAAATATATGTCAAATTTAAATGTTAAATTGCTAAAAAATGTAGAGTCAAAAACAAAAATATATTTAGCGATAATAGCAATTATTTTAATAGCATTATGTATAAATAATATAGCATATATAATTCCAAGTATAATTGGATATGCATTAATAATTGTATACACAATATGGGTTTATAAGAGAAGAAAGAGTGAAATATCAAATTATATAACGGATTTAACAATAAATGTAGACTCAGCAGCTAAAAACACATTAATAAATTCACCATTTCCAATAATAATACTAGAAACAGATGGAAATGTTATATGGAGAAGCTCAAAATTTAATAAAGAGTTTGCAAATGTTGGAATAAATTCTTATATAGATGATATAGCAAAAGAAATAAAGATGGATATAGAAAATCAAGATACAACTCAAATTGATAAACAAATAAGCATAGAAGATAAAATTTATCATGTAATAGGAAACTTCGTAAAAATAAAGCAAAAGAATACTAAAAAAACAAGCAAGTATATGACAATATTATATTTTGTAGATGTAACAGAAAAGCAAGAAATACTAAAAAAATATGAACAATCAAAATTATGTGTTGGTATTATTATGGTGGATAATTACGAAGAAGTAATTCAAAGAGTTCAACCAGAAGAAACACCACAAATAATGGCAAAAATAGAAAAAGAATTATATGACTGGGCAAATGATGTTCAAGGAATTATGATAAAAAAAGAAAGAGATACATTTGTATTTATATTTGAACAAAAATTTCTAGACAAAATGAAAGAAGAGAAATTTGCTATACTAGACAAGATAAAAGAAATAAGAAATGAAGAAAATTTACAAATAACATTAAGTATAGCAATATCTAACGAAGGAAATACAAATTATGAAAAATATCAATCAGCAACAGATGCAATGGATATTGCATTAGGTAGGGGTGGAGACCAAACTGTTATAAAAACAGATGGAAAATATGTATTCTTTGGAGGAAGAGCACAAGAGTTAGAAAAAAGAACAAAAGTAAAAGCAAGAGTTGTAGCACATGCTTTGGAAGAATTAATACAAGATGCAAGTAATGTAATAATAATGGGACATTTAAATGGAGATATAGACTCAATGGGCTCAAGCTTAGGATTATATAGATTTGCAAAAACATTAGGAAAAGACGCATATGTAGTAAACAATACAACAGGTTTATCACTAAATAGCTTTATAGAAACATTACAAAAACAAGACGAATATAAAGAAATTTTAGTAGATAAAAGTAAAGCATTATCATTAATTACAGAAGATAGTGTACTTATAATAACAGATACTCATAAAAAAAGTTATGTGGAAGTTCCAGAGCTATTAGATAAAACAGAAAAAATAGTAATAGTTGATCATCATAGAAGAGGAACAGATTATATAGAAAATGCAATGCTTACATTCCATGAGGCCTATGCTTCATCTGCAGCAGAATTAGTAACAGAAATAATAGAATATGGAACAAATAATGTTCAATTAAAACAAATAGAGGCAGAAAGCTTATATGCAGGAATTATGGTAGATACAAAGAATTTCACATTTAAAACAGGTGTAAGAACATTTGAAGCAGCAGCATATTTAAGAAAATATGGTATAGATATAATAAAAATAAAAAAATGGTTTCAAAGCGACTTAGAAAGTTATAGTGTTATTGCAGATATAGTTAAAAGAGCAGAAATAATAAATGATACAATAGGAATTTCTGAATATGAAGAAAAGGATAAAAATGCAAATTTAATATGCGCAAAAGCAGCAGATGAACTTCTTACAATTAGCAATATAACAGCATCATTTGTAATAGGAAATTTAGGAGATAAAATATGTATTAGTGGACGTTCAATAGGAGATATAAATGTTCAAATAATACTAGAAAAACTTCGGAGGCGGAGGGCATATTACACTTGCAGGAGCACAACTAGAGGGAATGACTATGGAAGAAGCAAAACATGAATTAATAATAAGAATAAATGAATATTTTACAGAACAATCTTAAAATATACAATAAACCACTAAAAAAGATAAAATTTAAGAGACAAAAGAGAAATATATAAATAAATATATCACAAAATGCAAAAAACTTTTTCTTATTTGACAACTGTATACGACAAAAAAATTAGATTGGAAATGATAAAATAACAAAATGTAAGGCACAGATGCCAAAACACACAGAAGATTAGAAAAAGTATGAAGGTGGTAAAAGGATGTTTCAAAATTTAGCAGATGAAAAACAAGAAGATTATATAGAAGAACAAAATGAAGAGATAGAAAACAAGAAGAAAATTAATTTAAAAGAATTGTTTTCTGTGTCTAATATAATTTTATATGCAATATCATTTATGGCATCAATGGTTAGTTTCGGAGGAGAATTTGCTCCTTTCGGACTAGCTATATTCGCGGCAGTATGTAGCAACGAAATTCCAGCAGGATTAGTATATATCTTTGCTGGAATAGGTACTCTTATAGGATTTGGACCAAAAGGATTTTTATCTTATTTATTAAGTTCATTAATATTTATAGCTTTGCTACTAATATTCAAGCCAAAAAGAAGATATCCAGCGAGAAACGAAAAGCAGAAACTAGGATTTTATGTTTTTGCTTCTGCCTTTATTGTACAAGCTGGAAAAATGTTTTTTTCAATATTTTTAGTATATGATTTATTAGCAAGTATTGTTTTTGCTTTAATATCATATATGTTCTATAAAATATTTACAAATTCAATTACAGTTGTAAAAGAATATGGAAAGAAAATGGCATTTACAGTAGAAGAGGTAATGGGAGCAAGTTTGTTGGTATCAATTGCATTATACTCTTTACATGGTTTGCAAATTTTTGGATTATCTATTAGCAATATATTAAGCATAATGTTAGTACTATTCCTAGGATGGAAAAATGGAATGCTAATAGGTGCAACAGCAGGAATAACAATAGGAATGGTTTTGGGGATAATAGGTTCAAGTAGTCCTGTACTAGTTGCTTCTTATGCAATATCTCGGAATGTTTGCTGGAATGTTAAACAAACTAGGAAAGATAGGTGTTATAGTAGGATTTTGTTTAGGTAATGCAATACTTACATATGTTGCAAATGGAAACACAATAGCTGTAATAACAATAAGAGAAATACTAATAGCTTCATTAGGTTTATTGTTATTACCTAAAAACGTAAATATAGATATTGCAGATATTGTAGGAAAAACAAAACTTTTACCTGTAACAGGAGGAGTGCTAGAAGGAGATACAAAAACAGTAGAAAAATTAAATACAGTTTCTGAGACAATTTCTGAAATAGCAAAAAGCTATCAAGAAGTGGCAGCAACAACAGCAGAAACAGAAGAAGAGCTTCAAGAAGATGCAAAAAAATATTTTAAAGAAGAGTTACTAAATAATTTAGAGGACTTTTCAGACAACTTACTATATGAAGATTTTGTTGATATGGAAGATGAATTGTTAGATAGCATATATGATGTTCTAGAAAAAGATGAAGAAATTGATAAGGACAAATTATTAAAATTATTAGAAGATAATAATAACTATATTATAGGTTTAGACAATGAAGGAACAAAAAAAACAATAGAGGAAAACTTAGAACAGATAGTAAAAACAATAAATCATACATATAGAATAAACAAATTAAATCTTGTTTGGAAACAAAGAGAAGCAAGTAATAAAAGAACATTAGCAAATCAACTTGGTGGAGTATCAAAAGTAATATCATCACTAGCAGATGATATAGAGGATAAAGAAGAAAAAGAAGAAGAGAAAATTCAATTTAATTTAAAAATTGCATCAGCAAAAGTAACAAAAAGCAAAAGCGAAGTATCAGGAGATACAAGCATACAAACAAAATTACATGATGGAAAATTTATGATGGCAATAAGTGATGGAATGGGATCACGGACCAAGAGCTAAAAAAAGTAGTTCAACAGTTATAAAAATGCTAGAAAGATTATTAAAAACAGGATTTGATAAAGATGTTTCAATAGGATTAATAAACTCATCTGTTAACTTGAATTCAAATGATGAAACATATGCAACAATAGATATATCTGTTTTTAATAGAAGCACAGGAAATATAGAGTTTGTAAAAAATGGTGCATGCCCAACATTTATAAAATCAAAGAATAAAGTAGAAGTAATAAAAGCTATATCATTACCAGCAGGAATTGTAGACAAAATAGACCTAGTAGTATATGACAAGGATTTAAAAGGTGGAGAAATTGTTGTAATGTGTAGCGATGGAATATTAGAATCTAACCAAGAGCTAGAGAACAAAGAATTATGGGTAAAAGATATGTTAGAAAACATAGAAACAGACGACGTTCAAAAAATAGCTGATATAGTATTACAAGAAGCAATAGACAATGACTATGGAATACCAAAAGACGACATGACAGTATTAGTTGCAAAAATTGAGAAAATATAAAATTTGTCAAAAAGTATTTACAAAATTTGAAAATATGTTATAATAAAAATAGGAAATGGAGAACCACAAACGTGGTTTGCCAGTCTTTTGTGAAGAACACATCTAACTGCCAAGTTTACAGATGTGTTTTTTGTTGGAAATAAAAGTCAACAAAAATTGCCAAAAAAACAACAAAAAATAAAATATATAAATAATTGACAAAAGAGTAAAAAAATTATAAAATATAATACAGTAAAAAGCGTTTGATAAATGGAAATAATTAAAAATTATTTTGTGACACATTTAGAGCTATATAAAAAATCAAAAAAAGTGGGATTACAATCCAATAAGGGTGGCACCGCGGAGAATAAAGAATCTTCGTCCCTGTATACTAATGTATACAGGGATTTTTTGTGTGTAAAAGATGCTTTTTTCTAAAGGGAGGAAAAAATATGAGCAAATACAGAACTAATAACTGTGGAGAATTAAGAATAAGTGATGTTGGAAAAACAGTAAAACTAGCAGGTTGGGTACAGACAATAAGAAATCTAGGAGCAATGAAATTTATAGATTTAAGAGATGAGGATGGAATTACACAGGTAGTTGTATCTGCAGAAATGGATTTAAAAGATATAGTAACAGAATGTGCAATTGGAGTTACAGGAACTGTAATAGAAAGAGCAAGTAAAAACAATAAGATTCCAACAGGAGATATAGAAATTGAAGCAAAAGAAATAGAAATATTAGGTAAATGCAAAAACGTTTTACCATTTGAAATAAATTCAGAGAAAACAGGAGAAGCAAGAGAAGATTTAAGATTAGAATATAGATTTTTGGACTTAAGAAACAATAAATTACATCAAACAATTAAACTTCGTTCTGAAATAATGAAAACATTAAGAAGCAAAATGGATGAATTAGGTTTTACAGAAATACAAACACCAATACTTGCAAACTCATCACCAGAAGGAGCAAGAGACTTTTTAGTACCAAGTAGAATACATCCAGGAGAATTTTATGCACTTCCACAAGCACCACAACAATTTAAGCAATTATTAATGGTTAGTGGATTTAACAAATATTATCAAATAGCACCATGCTTTAGAGATGAAGATCCAAGAGCAGATAGAGCACCAGGAGAATTTTATCAATTAGACTTTGAAATGAGCTTTGCAGAACAAGAAGATATACTAAAAGTTTTAGAAGATATATTTACAACAGTATTTACAAAACACACAAATTGGAAAGTAGATCAAGCACCTTTTGTTAGAATCCCATATTTAGAAGCAATGGAAAAATACGGTTCAGACAAACCAGATTTAAGAAATCCACTTATAATACAAGATGTAACAGAAGTATTTAAAAATACAGAATTCAATGCATTTAAAGACAAAACAATAAAAGCAATTGTAGTACCAAATGGTGGGGCACAAACTAGAAAATTCTTTGACAGCATGACTGAATTTGCAGTTCAAGAAGCAGGTGCAAAAGGTTTAGCTTGGGTAAAATTTGACGAAGCAAACAACCCAGTTGGAGGAATTGCAAAATTTATAGATGAAGAAACAAAAACAAAATTACAAGAAAAATTAGTGGCAAAAAAAGAAGATTCAATATTCTTTATAGCTGATGAATTTAAAACAGCACAAAAAGTTGCGGGAGCAGTAAGAATAGAACTTGGAAACAGATTAGATTTAATTAAAAAGAGCGAATATAAATTATGCTTTATAGTAGATTTCCCAATGTATGAATTATCTGATGAAGGAAAAATAGATTTTTGCCATAATCCATTTTCAATGCCACAAGGTGAAATGGAAGCTTTAGAAACAATGAATCCACTAGATATTTTGGCATATCAATATGACGTAGTTTGTAACGGATATGAAGTAGCATCAGGAGCAGTAAGAAACCATAATCCAGAAATAATGGTAAAAGCATTTGAAATTGCAGGATATCAAGAAGAAGATATAAAAAATAGATTTGGAGCATTATATACAGCATTCCAATATGGAGCACCACCACATGCTGGAGCAGCACCTGGATTAGATAGAATGGTAATGCTTGTTGCAGACTCAAACAATATTAGAGAAGTAATAGCATTCCCTAAAAATAAAAAAGCAAGAGACTTACTTATGAGAGCTCCAAGTAAAGTAACAGAAGAACAATTAAGAGATGTTCATATAAAAATAGACACAGATAAAGAGTAATTACAAAATCCAATCTATCAACTCAATTAAAAATTATATAGGATGAAAATATGAAAAAGATACTAATTACAGAGAAACCATCTGTTGCGATGGAATTTGCAAAAGCTTTAAAAATTAATACAAATAGAAAAAATGGATATTTAGAATCAGAAGAGTGGATAATCACTTGGTGTGTTGGGCATTTAGTTACTATGTCATACCCAGAAAAATATGATGAAAAACTAAAACAATGGAGATTAGACACTCTTCCATTTGTGCCTAAAGAATGGAAATATGAGATAATACCACAAGTCGCAAATCAGTTTAATATAATCCAGAGTTTATTGCAAAGAGACGATATAAGCGAAATATATAATGCAGGTGACTCGGGACGAGAAGGAGAGTATATACAAAGACTTGTGTTAATGATGGCAAAACCAAATCCAAGCATAAAAATAAAACGTGTTTGGATAGATTCTCAAACAGAAGAGGAAATTTTAAGAGGAATAAGAGAAGCAAAAGATGCTTCAGAATATGATAGTTTATCTGATTCTGCATATTTAAGAGCAAAAGAGGATTACCTAATAGGAATAAATTTTTCTAGATTGCTTTCAATTACACAAGGAAGAATGGTAGCAAAACAAGTAAATGAAGAAAGAACTTCTATTGCAATAGGACGAGTTATGACATGCGTTTTAGGAATGGTAGTTGCAAGAGAGCGAGAAATAAGAAACTTTGTTAAAACCAAATACTATAAAATTACAGGGAAATTTGGCGAAGAGCAGAGCTTTTGCGAGGCGGAATGGAAGGTAAACGAAAAATCAATAGAATACAATTCTGCAAAGCTATATAATGAAACGGGATTTAAGAAAAAACAAGATGCAGAAGAATTTATAAATAAAATAAAAGATAAAGTGGCAGTAGTAACAGAAATAAAAAAATCAAAACAAAAAGAAAATCCTCCACTTTTATTTAACTTGGCAGAAATTCAAAATGAATGCTCTAAAAAGTTTAAAATAAAACCAGATGAAACACTTGCAGTAATTCAGGAATTGTATGAGAAAAAATTAGTTACATACCCAAGAACAGATGCAAGAGTGCTTTCAACAGCAGTTGCAAAAGAGATTACTAAAAACTTAAATGGAATAGCAAAAGGATTTAAAGATGACGAAGTTCAAAAATACATTAATAAAATGAAAGAAGAAAAATATTCTACAAATTTAGTAAAGACAAAATATGTAAATGATAGCAAAATAACAGACCACTATGCAATAATACCAACAGGTCAGGGCTATGAGAATCATGAAAAATTAAATCAATTGCAAAAAGATATTTATAAAATAATAGTAAAAAGATTTCTGGCTATATTTTATCCACCAGCAGAATTTAATAAGTTAAATATAACAATAAATATAGAAAACGAAATATTTACAGCAAGCCAAAAAGTTTGTATAAAACAAGGATATTTAGAGATATTAAAACCAAATGTAGGTACTGATAATCAAAAAAATGATACAGATGTAGAGAGCACGCCCCAGGGTGACCAACAAGCCAGTACGTTTCTAAACACACTAAAAAAAGGACAAGAAATAAAAATACTAGAATTAACAACAAAAGAAGCTGAGACATCTCCACCAACAAGATATAACTCAGGTTCTATGATTTTAGCAATGGAAAATGCAGGGAAATTAATAGAAGATGAAGAGTTAAGAGAGCAAATAAAAGGAGCAGGGATAGGAACAAGTGCAACAAGAGCAGAAATAATAAAAAAACTAGAAAAAATAAATTATATTGCAATAAACAATAAAACACAAATAATTACACCAACACCAAAAGGTGAAGCAATATATGATGTAGTAAATAAAACTATGCCGGATATGCTTAATCCAAAGCTAACAGCAAGTTGGGAAAAAGGGCTAGACATGGTAGCAAAAAAAGAAATACCACCAAATGAATTTATGACTAAACTAGAAACATACATAAATTCTAAATTTGATAGATTAATAATGAGGTAGACTAATAACAACTTTATGATATAATATAGGAAAAAATGAAAAGTAAGGGGAAAAAAGTAATGGTAGGATTTATTGTTTTTATAATTATACTATATATTGTAATTTCTAAAAAAGAGATGTACAAGTATAATGAGGGAGTTAGTGTAACTAGATTAATAAATTTATTAAAAAAACAAAGATTTTCAGAGATAAAAACTAAACAACTTAATGGAAATATTACAATTATTACTGCAAATAATTTAGGAGAAAACTTTTTGTATGCAATGAGAAATGATATAACTTCAATAATCCCAAGCAATATAGAAACTATTTATGAATATTCAAAAAAGGAACATATTCACAATACTACAGTAATAGTTAAATCATTAAAAGATGGAATAACTGACAACGCAAAAAACAAGGCAAAAGAATACAATTTAGATGTAATAGAAGGAAATGAACTAATAAAAATGTTAGATCAAGAAAAAGCTTCAATATTAAAAACAAGCGATACATCTGATGATACTTGTGAGATAGACTATTCTCAGAATGAAGATCCAATATCTGAAAAATCAAGTGTATTAAAAGACTTATTCAAAGGTCCGGATAGATTATAACTACTTGACATATTATGTAAAACATGATATAATAATAGTACAACTAGGATATGCTAGATGTAGCAATCTAGTTGATTATATAGATTCTCTTCTATAAGTAATAAAAAGAAACAAGGAGGTTTTGATGGAAGAGTGTAATTAGAAAAGGAGCATTTGTTAAGAGTAATAAATGTTCCTTTTCATTTGGCTAAAAAACGATTTAATTTATTATTTATTACTAGATTCTTTAAAACTAATATGCTAATATATTAGTGTAAACAAAGGAGGTTACTATGCCAAATATAATTGATTATATAGAATGGAGAGGCGATTTGGGTTTTGAAAACTCTCCAATAAACGAAATAGATGATATAATTTTTGCTAGATTTTCGTATTTACCATTTAAATGTATAGAATTAAAAGACATTGATACAATAGAAAATATTGCACAAAAAATGAAAGACCTAGATATAGAAAACTATTTATGGGACGATGATAAAGTTTTCTTACAAAAAATAGGTAATTGCAAAAGATTTAAAGATATAAAAGTATCTGATTATGTAGAAATTTTCGATGAAGCTGCAGAGAAACAGTTTGCAGCTATTACGCTATGGATTCAAAAAAATCAAAAATATATATCTTTTAGAGGAACAGATTCATCTCTTGTTGGCTGGAAAGAAGATATAAATATGGGATTTAAAAAAGATGTTCCATCACAAAAAGAAGCTGTTAAATACTTAAATTCAATGGCAGAAAAATATAAAGAAAAACTTATTGTAGGAGGACATTCTAAAGGGGGAAATTTAGCAGTTTATTCAGCAGTATTTTGTAAAGATAGCGTTAAAAATAGAATAGAAAGAGTTATAAATGCTGATGGACCTGGATTTGACAAAAGCGTAATTCTAACAGATAATTACAAAAAAATATTGAACAAAATTCAAACATATATACCACAATCTTCAATAGTTGGAAGACTATTAGAGCATGAAGAAGAATATCAAGTAGTAAAAAGTATTCAAAAAGGTGTTATGCAACATGATATATATTCATGGGAAATTGAACCTACAAAGCTAATTAGAATACCAACAGTTACAAATAATAGCGAGATTTTTAATGGTATTGTAAGTGATTGGCTAAAAAACACAACTCCTGAGCAAAGAGAAAATTTTATAAACATAATATATGAAATAATATTGGAAACACAAGCTCAAAAAACTAGCGATTTTAGAGTAGAAACAGCAAAAAAAATAGGAATAATTTTAAATGGATATATAAATATAGATTCAGAAGATAAAAAAGAAATTGAACATATGGTAAAGCTAATATTAGAAAGTGCATTTAAAGTATTAAAAGAGAATAGAAATGCAAATAAACTTATGGAAAAAGAAAAAAAACAAAAAAATAAATAAGGGAGAAAAGTCTTATGAATGTTAGCTTGGATTGGTATAAGATATTTTATGAAGTAGCAAAAAAACAGAATATAACAGTAGCAGCAGAAAACTTGTGTATTTCTCAACCAGCAGTTAGTCAAACAATAAAACAGCTAGAAGAAAGTTTAAATGCGGAATTGTTTTTAAGAACAAAAAAAGGTGTAACTTTAACTAAAGAAGGAGAAGTACTATATTCATATATCTCAGAAGCAATGGGAAAAATTAAGTTGGGAGAGGCAAAAGTTTTAGAGCAAGTTAATTTGGAAAGTGGAGAGATAAGAATAGGATCAAGCGATATGTGCTTGCAATTTTTCTTGCTTCAATATTTAGAAGAGTTTCAAAAGATATATCCTAAAATTAAGATAAGTATTACCAATGGACCAACGCCAGAAACTATAAAACTTTTAAAAGAAGACAAGATAGACTTTGGTTTGGTAAGTGAACCATTTGAACTAGAGGAAAAATTTACAGCTATAGAAGTATGCAAAATTAAAGACATATTTGTTTGTGGGGAAAAATATAAAGATTTATCAAAACAAAAAGTGAGCTTAAAAGAACTAGAGAAATATCCATTAATATGTTTAGAAGAGCATACAAGTACAAGAAAATACATAGACGAAAAATTTAAAGAGAATAATGCAGAATGCAATCCAAAATATGAGCTTGCAACAAGTAATTTAATAGTAGATTTTGCTAAAAGAAATTTTGGAATTGGAGTTGTAGTTGATAAATTTGCAGAAGAAAAATTAAAAAATAAAGAAATATACCAGATTAATATAAAAGAAAAAATAAAACCAAGAAATATATGTATAATAAAGAAAGATAAATTAATATCAAAAGCTTCAAACGAATTACTTAAATTTATTATTGATAAGTAAAAATTATCGATACCATAAATAATATATATTTTACTTATATAAAGAAAGACGTTAAAATAGATAATGTAGTAGGAATTCTACATTATCTATTTTTTATATACTAGAAAATTTCTCATTTCCTAGTATATAAAAAATGCTATAATCGCTATTGCCTTTGAGATTTCCTCATTTCATTCGGAAACTCAAATCGGCGAGAACAAATGGCGACTAAAGTCGCTTTGTTAGGAGGTAATATTTATGGTAAGTGCAATTGTTGGAGGAAACTGGGGAGACGAAGGAAAAGGAAAGATGTGTGATATCTTATCAAAAGATGCAGATGTAGTTATTAGATTTCAAGGAGGAGCAAATGCAGGGCATACAATAGTAAACGAATATGGAAAAACTGCTTTACACATGCTACCATCAGGAATTTTTAGACAAGATGTTATAAATGTAATTGGACAAGGAGTTGCTTTTGATATTAATGCATTCTTTGAAGAACTAAAATCTGTTAAAGAAAAAGGAATGAAAAATCCAAACATAGTTATTTCAGATAGAGTTCAAATATTAATGCCATATCATATTAAATTAGATGAGTTAGAAGAGCAAAGATTAGGAAAAGCAAGTTTTGGTTCAACAAAATCAGGAATTGCACCATTCTATTCTGATAAATACGCAAAAATAGGAATACAAATTTCAGAGATATATGATGATGAGCACTTAAAAAACAGACTAACAAATATTCTAACTGCAAAAAATAAAATAATATCAGCTTTATATGGAGAAGAAAATCAAGTAGATATTGACGAGATGTATGAATTTTTGGTAAACTCAAGAGATAAACTAAAACCATATTTATGCAATGTAGTTAAATTAGTAAATGAAAAAATAAAAGAAAATAAAAATATAATAATAGAAGGACAGTTAGGAACATTAAGAGATATAGACAATGGAATATATCCATTTACAACTTCATCTTCACCACTTGCAGGATTTGGAGCAGTAGGAGCAGGTATTCCACCTTATGAAATTAAAAAGATATATACAATAGTAAAAGCATATTCTACATGTGTTGGAGCAGGAGCCTTTACAACAGAAATATCTGGAGAAGAAGCAAAAGAATTAAGAGATAGAGGTGGAGAATATGGAGCAAAAACAGGTAGACCAAGAAGAGTAGGTTGGTTTGATACAGTTGCAACAAGATATGGATGTATGGTACAAGGGGCAACAGATGTTGTTTTGTCATTAGTAGATGTATTAGGATATCTTGACAAAATACCAGTATGTACAGCATACGAAATTGATGGAAAAATAGTAAAAGACTTTCCACCTACAATAGAATTAAACAAAGCAAAACCAGTATATGAATATTTAGATGGATGGAAATGTGATATAAGCAATATTAAAAAATATGAAGACTTACCAGAGAATACAAAAAAATATATTGAATTTATAGAAAAGAAAATAGAACGCCCAATAAAAATAATAGGAAACGGACCAAGAAGAGAAGATATAATATTGAAATAAATTAGAAAGTGCCAAAAGGTGCCAAAAGGGACGGGGAATTTTGGCACAATAAATAATAAAATTTATAAATAACCTCTATATGAATAATTCATATAGAGGTTATTTAGTATTAATCTTTAAAATATTGATACACTTAAAGACGTATGATATAATGCACCAAAAGGAGTTGAAAGACTTTGGGCAGAAACAAAAGAAATAAAAATATAAGCACAAAAAAGGCAATATATGTTTTAATTATTTTTGCAATTATAACTGTATTTACATATTGGAATGAAAAAAATGATTATAATTTGAAAAACATACAAAATAGTGAAAATACCTTTGGAAAAGCTACATATTCTACCTTACAAGACATACCAGAATATAATGGGGAAATATGTGTAATGATAAATGAAAACAAACCATATTTTACTGATGCGGATTATACTACAGAAGTTTTTGAGAATTACAGCGATTTAGATTATTTACAAAGGTGTGGGGTAGCTTACGCAAATATATGTAAAGAAATAATGCCACCAGAAGGAGACGAAAGAGGAGATATTAGCTCTATTCATCCAACTGGATGGAAACAAGCAAAATTTAATGGAGAATATTTATATAATAGGTGCCATTTAATAGCTCATAGCCTTTCAGATGAGGACGCAAATAAGCAGAACTTAATTACAGGGACAAGATATTTTAATGTGCAAGGAATGTTGCCAATTGAAAGATTAGTGCTTGAATATATAAATAAAAATCAAAACAATCATGTTCTTTATAGGGTTACTCCTATTTTTAAAGGAGAAAATCTTTTAGCAACTGGAGTAGAAATGGAAGCATATTCTGTAGAAGACAATGGAAAGCTATCCTTTAATGTATTTATCTACAACATACAACCAGGAGCAAATATTAACTATGCAACAGGGGAATTGTTAAACAATTAGTTGACAAATTATGTAAAAAAATATATAATCGCTCTAAATTTAAGTCTTTTTACTATATTTCTATAGTAAATTTCCCAAGAAAAACAAAAACTTAAATAGGAGAGTGATGCTTATTGAGATTAGATTTTATTAATAACATAGTTAATAATGCAAAAAACAATAAATTTTTTCTAGAGGAGTTACAAAATAGCATAACAAAAAACAAATATTTTAATAGTGAAAAGGAGGATATACCTTTGACTAATCCTACTTATAGTGAAAATAGAATAATTACAAAATACAGAGACAAAATGCTTATTGAGAGAGCTAACATCTTAAATAATTATGCAAAACAAACATTAAATAAAGGAGAAATGTATTACATATATAGTAAAAATTCTAAAATTATAGATGACTATAACTTATGTATCTGTAGAGAAGGAATGAGCCATGCTATTATAGAGATAAATAAAGCTAACCTACCAAACGAAGCTAAAATAGGAAGTGTGTTAAGAAAATTTGGTAATAGCTACATACTAGATGAAGAAGCAACCAAAGAGGTTGAAGAAAAAATATATAACATGAAAGCTGAATTATTAAAAGAACAAACGGAATATTTAAAAAGCAAAAGAATGGAAGGGCATATTTATGAAATGTCAGAAAATAATGGAGACAGAGCATGGCTATTTGATATTACAAGTGGCAGTAATGAAGGAGTAGAAGAAATAGATTTTGATATAGATTTGTTGAAAACTAGTAAAGAAGGAGATTTATTTATATACAAAAATGGGAAATATCAAAAATACCAATAGGTGCCAATGCCAAAAGGGACGGGGAATTTTGACACAATGAAACAGCAATAAAATAAAATTCATAAACACACCTCTGTGCGAATACAATTAAACAAATGTATTCGTATGGAGGTTTTGCTTTTATGAGAGGAGTTTCAATAGAGGAAAGAGCAGTAGCTCTAGCACAATATATAATAGATTCAAAAGATACAGTACGTGGAGCAGCTAAAAAATTTGGAATCTCAAAATCAACAGTACACAAAGACGTAAGTGAAAGGCTAATACATATAAATCATGCATTAGCAATAGAAGTTAGAAAAGTATTAGACGAGAATAAGGCGGAAAGGCACATAAGAGGAGGAATGGCTACTAAATTAAAATATAGCCATGAAAAAGATATAGCAGGTTAATATAAAAACGTAAATTTATTTATTAAATAAAAATTCCAAGAAAGTTTCTTGGAATTTTTTTATATACTATAATTGCTATTGCCTTTGAGATTTCCTCATTTCATTCAGAAACTCAAATCGGCGAGAAGAAAAGTGTGGCAAAGCCACTTTTCTTGTGCTTACTAGAAATTATTTCTTCTTTGTTGTTTTCTTGCTTTTCTACATTCTGGGCATCTTACAGGATCATTTTCAAATCCTTTTTCTGCATAAAAAGCTTGTTCACCTTCTGTGAAAACAAATTCAGCACCACAGTCTTTGCATGTTAATGTTTTGTCTGCCATTGTATAATACCTCCTTCTTAGAAATTCTAATTTAATTATTTTGACACAAATGATCCTATCTAAAAAGAAGGGTAAAAGTCTCTAATAAATTAAATTGGCTGGGCTTTACAACCATTCACAGTATAACATTAAAAAAAATAAAAAACAATAGTTAAAAAAATAAAAATAACGCACATTTCGCCAAAAAGCGACATAAGATATACTAGCCAAAATATTTTTTGAGGTGATAAATGTGAATATAAAAAAAGGAGATATAGTAGGAAGAAAATCATATGGAAAAGATATATATTTTATAGTAAATCAAATTTTGACTACTACTAGAAATCATAAATTTGCAATATTAAAAGGATTAAATATTAGAATTGAGGCAGACAGCCCAATTGAAGATTTAGAAATAATAGGGAAAGATGAAATAATAAACAGTATAAAAAAATATGATAGTTTTTTAGAAGAAAGAATAAAAAAAAATAAAATCTATGAAAGCAATGAAAAAAACTTTACTAGGCAAAAAATATATTTAGGCAAAATATTGCATCTAGATGGTGACAGAAGATATAGTGATAAATCCGCAAAATACTATAATAAAGCAGGTTTAAATGCGATAGTAAAAAATGTACCAGAAAATAGGCAAGCAAGTATTGTAGTACCACTTTTAAAAAAATATAATCCAGATATATTAATAGTTACAGGGCATGATGCAATGCTAAAAAAAGGAACTAATTACAATAATATATATAATTATAGAAATTCTAGGCATTTTATAAATACAGTAAAAGAAGCAAGAAGATGGGGATCTTCTTCAGATAAACTTGTAATATTTGCAGGCGCGTGTCAAAGCTTTTACGAAGCAATAATAGCATCTGGAGCAGACTTTGCATCATCACCGGGAAGGATTTTAATAGATTTCGTTGATCCATTAATTGTAGCAGAAAAAATAGCTATTGCAGATGAATGTAGATTTGTTACAAGCAATGAAATTTCAAGAGAAATAAAAGAAGGTGTAAAAGGAGTAAGTGGCGTTGGAGCCAGGGGAAAAAAGAAAATTATAGGTTAGTAATAGCAATGTAACAATAATGTAACATAAATGTAATAAAGCAAAACCAAAGCACAAAAACACTTACAGTACCAACAATTACAAAAGATAAACAAACTCCATTCTTTTTTGACATTTTTCATACCCGATGATATAATAACGCTAACCAAAATAGTGAAGGTGCGTGATTATATGATCTACAAAAATGATATTTCTTCATTAAAAGAAGAAATAGGAGAAAAAATTGGACAAAAGATAATTGTTAAAGGATCACTTGGGAGAAACAAACCTTTTGAAGAGGAAGCTGTTATTAAAGAAACATACCCTAACATTTTTGTGGTAAAGTATGAAGAACATGACACGAATGTAAGTTACAGATATACAGACATACTTACAAGAGATTTAGAGGTTTCTGTTTTTGATGGAGAAGGATATTGTCCTTTAATTCCACCAATACAAAAGGAAAAAAATATATAGAGTTAAAAATTCCTAATTTATTAGGAATTTTTTTTGTCCTTCTTAATATAATATATATTATTAAACTTTTAAGGAGGGATTTTATATGCCAGTAGAAACAGAAAAAGAGAATGTATGTATAAACCAAATAATTGGACAAAAGAGAGCAGAAACATTTGTAGAGGGAGATGTTATTGTAAATGATGTTAAACCAGATGTCTTAAATATAATAAGTGCAAATGGAATAGCATGCGTATATAAAAAAGAAGTAATGGATGGAAAGATAAGAATAGATGGTAGTGTAAATACATACATTATATACCTAGCAGACAGTGAAAACGGCAGTATTAGAAGTCTAAATACAGTATTAGACTTTACTCAAATAATCGATATTGATAATTGTAAACCAGATATGATTTTAAACGAAAGTGTTTCAGTTAAAAATATTGATTGCAGAATTATAAACGAAAGGAAAATAAGTATAAAAGCAAGTTTGGATGTAGAAGCAAAACTATACTCTAATGAACAAACAGATATTATTACTGGCATAACAAATTTTGGTGATATGCAAACATTAAGTAACAATAAATGCATTAGTTCATTGGTAGGAGAAGGAAATACAAGAGTATATGCAAAAGATACACTTTCAGTAGACAGCGTAGACGATTTAGCAGAAATAATGAATGCAAGTTTAAAAATAGTTAATAAAGAAGTTAAGTTAAGTTATAATAAAGTATTGGCAAAGGCAGAGGCAGAAATTTGGATAATGTATTTAACAGAGGACAATAGGATAAATAATGTTAGTACAAAAATACCTATAATGGGATTTATAGATATAGAAAATATAAATGATAATAATATTTGTGATGTTGAGTACAAATTAAAAAATTTAATAATAAAGCCAAACAATGGGGAAACTCATTCAATTTATGTGGAAGCGGAAATGGAATTAAGTTGCTTTGCGTATGAAAGTAAAGAAATTAATCTAATCGAAGATATGTATAGCATATCACAGGATGTTGAATTTAATAAAAAGAATATAACAACAATAGCAGGAAAACAAAATATCAGACAAGATTGCAATATAAGAGAGCAAATTTCAATGCCAGAAGTAGGTTCAAATAAAATATATTGTGCAAATACAAAACCAATTATAAACGATACAAAAGTAATGAATGGAAAAATATTGTATAGTGGAGAATTAAGCATAGAGTTCTTGTATGAAGTTAGCAATGGTATGGAAGCTAAAAGAATAAACTTGCCATTTAATTTTGAAGCACAATCAGACCTTATAGAAGCAAATAACAATGTAGATACAGATTTGACAGTAGAACAAGATAATTTCGTTATTGTATCAGATGGAAACGTAGAAGCAAATATAACAATGCAATTTAATATAGGCATTTCAAAAACAGAAAAAATAAGCATAATTGATGATTTAGAGGTTAAAGAATGTAGACAAAACAACATTTATAGTATGATAATCTATTTTGTAAAACCAGGAGATACTTTATGGAAAATTGCTAAAAAGTTTAGAAGTACAGTCGAAGACATTGCAAGAGTAAATGGAATAGAAGACGAAAACAAGATTTATGTAGGACAGCAATTATATATACCAAAATATATAAAGAAAAGAATAGCAGTGTAAAAAATGGATAGTATTTATTCACGTAAAAGAATAAACATTCCTAAAATAAAAGGATTTTATACGAAAAACAATAATAAAAACAAAAAAATCTTAACAGTTTGTGTAATAGTATGCATAAGCGTATTAACATTTTATAGTATATTAAAGTCAATTGACCCAATATTTGATGGCTTATGCATACAAAAAGCAAAAACAATTGCAACAGAAATAGTAAATGCACAAAGTAGTGTTGCATTAGACAATATAGACTATAAAGATATTGTATCAGTAGTAAAGGACGAAGCCAATAATACAAATATATTAAAAACAGATGTGGTGGTTATAAATAAAATTGCCTCAGATGTAGCTTTAGAAATAGAAAAAGAACTCCAAAATTTAAAAAACGAAGAAATACGTATTCCAATTGGGGCATTAACTGGTAATAAATATTTAGCTGGTATGGGCCCGGGAGTAAAGATAAAAATTATACCAACAGGAAATATAACAACAGAATTAAAAACAGAGTTTCAAGCACAAGGAATAAATCAAACAATGTATAGAATATATTTAGAGTTAAAATGTGATACAAATATTTTAACTCCATATAAAACAATACATGAAGAAATTTCAAATCAAGTATTGTTAGTAGAAACATTAATAGTAGGAGATGTTCCACAGACTTACTATAATTTAGAAGGGTTAGAGAAGAAAAATACAATAGATATAATAGAATAAAATTCTAAATTTTGCTTGCTTTTAATTCTAGTATGTGATAATTTATAAATTGTAAGAATAGAATTTAGGAGGAATGTAAAATGGAAGATTTAAAAGGAACAAAAACAGAAAAAAATTTAATGCAAGCTTTTGCAGGAGAATCACAAGCAAGAAATAAATATACATATTTTGCTAGCAAAGCAAAAAAAGAAGGGTATGAACAAATAGCAGCAATATTCCAAGAAACAGCAGATAATGAAAAAGAACATGCAAAAATGTGGTTTAAATTATTAAACAATGGAATACCATCAACAGCAGAAAATTTGAAAGCTGCAGCAGAGGGAGAAAATTTTGAATGGACAGATATGTATGACAAAATGGCACAAGAAGCAAGAGAAGAAGGATTTGACCACATAGCAGATTTATTTGAAGGTGTGGCAAAAATAGAAAAAGAACATGAAGAAAGATATAAAAAATTACTAGAAAATCTAGAAAACGGATTAGTATTTAGCAAAGATGGAGATAAGATTTGGAAATGTAGAAATTGCGGACATATATGTGTTGGAAAAGAAGCACCAGAGGTATGCCCAGTATGTGCACATCCAAAAGCATATTTTGAAATTAAAGCAGAAAATTATTAAAAACAATAAAAAGAAGTGAACTCTATACGGTTCACTTCTTTTGTTTTAATATAACTTTACAATAGCATGCAATTTGCCATCTATTTTATCTTTAATAGAAATTATATATTCATTATTACTTGTGTGAGCACAGAAAAGACTAAGAGTATCACCAAGAGTAGCTTGATGCTTATACATAATTTCTACATTTGAAAATTTGTTATTTTTAAATACTTCTAAAGGTAATGCTTCATAAGCATAATCTAAATAATATAAATTATTTACATGATGATTTGTGTCAATATCCCTTCTTTGAACAGTGTAATCCAAAACAAATTCAGAGTTTAGAGGCTCTTTTATTTTTTCTTCAAATTTTTCAGGGAAAACTTCTTTATTAACTTGAATGTATTTTTCATTTACTCCATCTGTAACTCTACTAATAGATTTATTATTTACATTAAATAAAACCCATTTAGAACTTGCAATTGCAACAAGATTATAAGCGTTATCATAAATTTCAAAATCTCTATATACAAATAGAGGAGTTTTCTTTCTAGTCCAAGTTTTAATTAAAAGATTAGTATTAGTTTTTGGACGAGCAAAAACTTTAAGTTTCCAATTTAAAAGAATCCATGCAAGACCTGTTTTAGGAGTGTCATTTACACCATAACCTAAAAGCCCACAGTGAATACCTGCAACTTCTTGCAATAAACGCAATAATCCTTTATTAGTTACTTGGTTATTTTCATCAACATCAGAATAATTAATTGTTAAATTGTGAGAGTAAATATCAAGATTCATAAAAGCCCTTCTTTCTTTATATAAAAATATATCATAAATCATAATTCTTTTCAAACAAATATAATAAAATAGAATTATTAAATTTGTGTGAACTGTAAGCTAATAATTGACATTAGCTTATATAAAATATAAAATTAGTTAATAATAGAAATAAACAGGAGGAAAAAGTTGAAAGTAAAGTTTAATGTAATTGGCATGTCATGCAGTGCATGTAGCAATCATATAGAAAAAATAGTCTCAAAACAAAATGGTGTAAACAGTGTAAATGTTAGTTTAATAAATAACAATATGATAGTAGATTTTGACAAGAAGATAATTACAGAACAAGAGATTATAAAAGCAGTGCAAAGTATAGGATATGATGCAAATACAAAAGGAGTACAAAATAAAAGCAACTTAGATAAAATGAAGCACAGAGTTATAATATCATTTGTATTTCTAATTCTACTTATGTATGTTGCAATGGGACACATGGCAGGATTACCATTACCACATATATTCCATAAAAATTTAGTCCTATTTAGCCTTGTACAATTAATATTAGTTGCACCAATAGTGTATGTAAATAGAAAATATTATACTTCAGGATTTAAAGCATTAATAAAAAGAGCACCAAATATGGATTCTTTAATTGCAATAGGTTCATTTGCTTCAATTGTATATGGAATTTTTGCAATATATAAAATATGGCAGGGAGAAAGTAGTTATGCAATGAACTTGTATTTTGAATCTGCAGGAATGATATTAACACTAATAACTTTTGGAAAATATCTAGAAACAAAAGCAAAAGATAAAACTTCAAATGCAATTAATAAACTATTAGATTTAACTCCTAAAAAAGTTACAATTTTAAGAGAGCAAAAAGAAATAGAAATACCAATAGAACAGGTAAAAGTAGGAGATATAATTGTTGTAAAACCAGGGGAAACTATTGCAGTAGATGGAGTAATAGTAAAAGGTCAAACATATATAGATGAGTCAACAATTACAGGAGAACATATACCAGTAAAAAAAGAAATTGGAAGTAAAGTAATTTCTGGAAGTATTAACAAAAATGGAGCAATAGAATTTAGAGCAGAAAAAGTAGGAGAAGACACAACAATATCACAAATAATAAAACTAGTAGAAGAGGCAAGTGCTTCAAAAGCACCAATTGGAAGATTAGCAGATAAGGTAAGCCGGAGTGTTTGTACCAATTGTAATTACAATTGCAGTAATTGCTACAATTATTTGGCTACTATTAGGATATCCATTTGAATTTGCACTTTCTATTGGAATCTCAGTTTTAGTAATATCTTGCCCTTGTGCTTTAGGACTTGCTACGCCTGTTTCTATTATGGTTGGCACAGGAAAAGCTGCTGAAAATGGAATATTAATAAAATCAGCAGAAAGCTTAGAGCTTGCGCATTCAATAAATGCAATAGTTTTAGATAAAACAGGAACAATAACAGTAGGAAAACCACAAGTAAATGACATATTTGTATTTAACAAGATGCAAGAGGGAGAACTACTAAAAATAGTAGGAGCAATAGAATCAAAATCTGAACACCCAATAGCAAAAGCTATATTAGAAAAAACAAAAGAAGTTGAGGCTTTAGAAGCACAAAATTTTGAAGCAATTGAAGGAAAAGGAATAAAAGCAAGCATAAACAGCAATACCTATTTTGCTGGAAATGAAAGTTTGATGAAAGAAAACAATATTAAACTATCAGAGGCAGAAGGTATATATCAAAAATTATATGAACAAGCTAAAACAGTAATATTTGTATCAGATGATGAAAAATTGCTAGGAATTATTGCAATATCAGATACTGTAAAACAAACAAGCATAGAAGCAATAAATGGCTTTAAAGATTTGAAAATAGAAACATATATGCTAACAGGAGATAATAAAACATCAGCACAAGCAATTGGAAAAATGGTAGGAATAGATAATATTATTTCGGAAGTTTTACCACAAGAAAAAGAAAGTAAAGTGCGTAGTTTACAAGAACAAGGAAAAATTGTTGCAATGATAGGTGACCGGAATAAATGATTCACCAGCACTTTCAAGAGCAAACGTAGGAATTGCAATTGGTGCAGGAACAGATATTGCAATAGAATCAGCAGATATTGTTCTAATAAAAAGCAATTTGACAGATGTAGTATACTTATTAAGGTTAAGTAAAGCAGTTATAAAAAATATAAAAATGAATTTGTTTTGGGCATTTTTCTATAACACTATTGGAATTCCACTTGCATGTGGAATACTATATAAATCACTTGGAATATTGCTAAACCCAATGATAGCATCATTAGCAATGAGCTTAAGTTCAATATGTGTTGTAACAAATGCACTAACATTAAGAAAATTTAAGATAAAAGAAGAGGTGAAAAATATGACAAGAACAATATATGTAAAAGGAATGCAATGTGAACATTGTTCAAATGCGGTAAAAAAAGAATTACTAACATTAGAAGAAGTAAATAATGTAGAGGTAGACTTAAAAACAGGAAGAGTAGATTTAGAGTTATCGAAGGATATAGATAATGAAGTATTAAAGAAAAAAATAGAAGAAGTAGGATACGAAATAAATGAGTAATATAGAGTTATTATCACCAGCAGGGGACTTTGAGTGCTTGGTTTCAGCAGTACAAAATGGAGCAAATGCAGTATATTTTGGACTAGATAAATTTAATGCAAGAGTTAATGGTAGAAATTTTGAAGATGAAGAGCTAGTAAAGGCAATTAAATATGCAAAACTTCGCAATGTAAAAACACATTTAACATTAAATATATTAATAAAAAACAAGGAATTTGAAGAAGCCTTAAAACTAGTAGAATTTGCATACAATAGTGGAATAGATGCAGTAATTGTGCAAGATTTAGGCCTAGCTAAAAAAATAATGGAACTATTTCCAAAGCTTGAGGTTCATAGCAGTACTCAAATGACAATATACAATTTAGACGGAGTAAAAGAGATAGAAAAACTAGGCTACTCAAGATGTGTGCTTGCTCGTGAACTTTCAATAGTAGAAATAAAAAATATATGTAAAAATACCAATATAGAAATAGAGGTATTTATTCATGGTGCGCTTTGTATTTGCTATTCAGGACAATGCCTAATGAGTAGTTTAATAGGTGGAAGAAGTGGCAACAGAGGCAAATGTGCAGGAACTTGTAGATTACCATATTCATTATTAAAGGATGGACAAGAGCAAGAAAAAGGATATCTTTTAAGCTCAAAAGATGTATGTACATTAGATATTTTACCAGAATTAATAGAAGCAGGAGTAAAGTCGTTAAAAATAGAAGGCAGAATGAAATCAAAAGAATATGTTGGAATAGTAACAAGCATTTATAGAAAATATATTGATTTAGCAGAAAGTAACCAAGAATATTTGGTAGACGAAAAAGATAGGGAAATGCTAATGCAAATATTCAATAGAGGTGGATTCAGCACAGGGTATCTTAAAGGAAAGCTTGGCAAAAATATGATGTATACCAAAAGACCAAACCATATAGGAACTCTTTTAGGAGAGGTAATATCATATAATCCAAATAAGGGACATGTAAAAATAAAATTATGCAAAGAGCTGGATTTAGGAGACAGTATAGCAATAGGAGATTCGAGTTGTAAAATTTCAGAGCTTATGCAAAAAAATAATAATATAAAAATGGCAAAAACAAATGATATAGTAACAATAGGTAGAATAAAAGGAAAAATAAAGCCAAAAGATAAAGTGTATAAAACTGTATCTATAAAACTAAACCAAGAAATGGATCAGAAAATAGGCAAAGAAAATATAAAAAGAAAAGTAAATTGCAATATAGAGTTAAAGCAAGATGAAACTATAAAACTAGAACTACAAGATATAGATACAAATATAAGTGTAAAGCTAGAAGAAGATTCTGTTGTAAAAAAAGCAGATAATGCAGGAATAACTAGTAAAAGAATTGAAGAACAATTATCTAAAACAGGAAATACGATTTTTAAAATTGAAAATATTAATATAAAAATGGATGAAAGTATAATTGTTCCAATAAGTAGTTTAAATGAAATAAGAAGAAGAGGGTTAGAAGAGCTAGAACATAAACTATTAGAATCATTTGAAAGAGAGCAAGTTAATTTAAAGTTAGATGTTAAGGAAGAAAAATTCATACCAAAAGAAGAAGTAAAAGTTACATTATGTTTGAATAAAATTAGTAAGGAAATTGATTATGCTAGTCTAAAAAATGTAGACAATGTGTATATACCATTTAAATACTTTTTAGATGAAGATTTAAAAGAAAGCATAGAAAATATATCTAAAAAATTTAGTACATATATACTACTTCCAGCTATAACAAAATCAAATTATGAAAAATTATTGTATGAAAATTTGCCTAAAATAGCAGAAAGAGTAGAAGGTATAGTTATATCAAATTTATCTCAGATATATGAAATAGAAAAGCTTGGAATAAATGGCAAAAAGCTAGTTGCAAATTATACAATGAACATAGAAAATAATTTTACAGTAGAAGAACTAAAAAAACTTGGAGTTTGTAAATATATAGTACCGCCAGAAGCAGAAAAAGAAACAATAAGGGGATTAACAGAAAACATAGAAAAAGAAACAATAGTGTATGGAAGAACTTTATTAATGACGACAGAATATTGTACAATAGGGACACTAAAGAATTGTCCTGCAATGTGTCAAAAAGGAAGATATACTCTAAAAGATAGAATGGGATTTGAGTTTCCGATATATACAGATAGAATAAATTGCAACAATTTAATATATAACTCTAAAATAACATCAATAAGCTATAAAGACTTACAAACAGACTCAATAAAAATAGATATATTAGAAGAAACAAAAGAAGAAATTCAAAGAATTATAGATATACAAAAAAGAGGAGAAAGACTAGAAGGACAAGATTACACAAATGGAAACTTGAATAGAGAGATTTAAAACTTGTCAAAAAGTATTTGCAAAAGATAAATTTATGGTATAATAAAAAAGAAATAGGAAGCCACAAAAATGTGGTTGCCATCAGTTAGTGAATAAAAATCACATCTCTAATAGCGAGCAGAGATGTGATTTTGCTTTATTTGCTAATAATTATAGACAAAACTATAATTAAGGTAAATGCTATAATAGTAGTTATAATCCAAGCTGCAAAAAGTAATACAATAATATGTAACATTGTTTGTTCTATCATTAGCATCACCTCCTTATCTTTATACAAATTTGAAGATATAAGATTTATTCATATAAATAATATTGCAACATGGTAAACTTTTGTTAAAAAGTATTTGCAAAAGACAAAAGCAAAGATAGCTACTGATACTAAACAAGAATAATTATAATAAAAAAAGCCAAAATAAATATGGTGATTTATATGAGCATTTCTTGGTTAAAAGCTTCAAGTGATAGAAAAAGTTTTAAAATATTTGAAAGCTTTGGAATGGATGTATATAAAATAAATGATTTAGAAAAAACAGACGAAAAAATAAGAGAACTAGTAGATAAAAACTATACAACTATTGTAGTTTCAAACGAAGTAGCAAGTTTTTCAGAAGATATTATAAAAAAATACAACAGAATAGAAAACGTAAATATAATTATTGCACCAGGTCATAATAAAGATAATTACACATAAAATTAGATAAGCAAATTGGAATTTGTAAAATATAAATCAGGAGTAATTTATGGCTTTTAAAGAAGAAATATATAACAACTTTGTGTGTGATTTTAGCAATAATCTAAGACAAAAAATTCAAGGTACAGAAATCTCAAAACTTGTTTTTTTGTGTATTGGAACAAATAGGGTAATTGGGGACTGCTTTGGACCATTGGTTGGGAGTAAACTAAAGCATTTTTTTATACATGAAGAAGGCATAGAGGTTATTGGAGATATAGAAAACATTGTTTCTTTTCAAAATGTAACAGGAATTATAAAAAAACTAAAAAATGAGAATTCTTTTGTAATAGCAATTGATGCTGCCTTATCCTGCAATAGCAATAGAATAGGTAAAATAATTGTAAATCAAAATAAAATGAATGTAGGGAATTCTATGAATAAAAAACAACTATACATAGGAGATATAAGTATAAAGGGAATTGTAGGTAAAGACTTTAAGAATTCGAGAAATAACTTTAATGCACTCCAAAACATGCCCTTAAATATAATAATTGATATGGCAGAATGTGTTTCAACAGGAATATATAATGTAATAAATGTATAATCTCATAAAAAGTGGAAAAAATTTATATATACACTTTTGTGGGAGGATTTCAATATGAGCATTGAAAGTATGAAAAATATGGTTGTACTTAGAAATTTACCATCAAATATAGTTGAAGAAGCTATTGTTATATTAAAACCAAATGTGAAATTAAAAAATTTAGATTTGGCAGAAAATAAAGCTACAAATAAAAAAGGTGAAAATAAAACAAAACAGGATTCAAGAAAATACATTGTAAATGAAGCAGAAATGATAGTTAGCAATTATTTATCAAACATTGAAAAAGAGAAAAAACATAATTATAAGATAAATAAAAAAATAGAAAACAAATATAAAAGAGCAAGAGGAATAGCAATATTTTTAGGAATAATGCTATTAGTTACTTTTTTGATAAAATAACTTGTTTTACAAATGTTCTAAACCCTCTTCCTTTGAATATATTTAAGCAAGAGATTGCAAAAGTATATTACAAAGGAAGAGGTGTTTTTTTATGGAAAGAACCATGACCCCCGAAGAAAGAATAAGAAGAGCAGAAGAGATTTATTACAGAAGAAGAAACCAAAATTTGGACAGGAATTCTATAAGAATAGGTAATGACAATACAAGGCCGAATTTTGTAATAATAAAAAAGATGATATTACAAATTATAATTTGTGTTGTAATATATAGTATTTTCTATATGATTCAAAATACAGAATATATTTTTTCAGCAGATGTAATTAACAAAACAAAAGAAATTCTTTCTTATGATATTAATATTCAAAATCTGTATAATAAATCCAAAGAATACATAAATGGGATTATTGCTAAGAGTCAAGAAGAAAATAATGAAAACAATAATCAAGAATTGCCAGCAGAAAACAAAGATGAAAATCAAGAACAAAACAATCAAACAGAAAACACTAATTCAGAAGAAAATGCTAATGCAACGCAAAATGATAATGCAGAAAATATTGGTGGAGAAGAAGTTGCAAATACAGATGAAAATTTAACTCAAATGGAAAAAGATGCTAAGGATATAATTGCTACAAAATCATTAATAGTTCCACTAATGGGAGTGATTACCTCAAGATATGGACCAAGGAACCCAACAGATCCAAAGGTACCAAAATATCATACAGGAATAGATATTGCAGTAAATACTGGTACAGTTTTTATTGCCTCTATGGACGGAGTGGTAGAAGAGGTTTCAGCAGAAGGCAACTATGGAAACCATGTAAAAATAACAAATGGAGATGTTATGACATTATATGCTCATTGCAGTAAGATATATGTTAATCAAGGTGACACAATAAAACAAGGACAAAAAATAGGAGAAACTGGAGCAACAGGAAATGTTACAGGACCACATTTGCATTTTGAGATAAGAAAAGAAAATAGGTATGTGGATCCGGATTTAATTTTAGATTTTTAGGGGGATTTTTTAATGCAAATAACAATAAATTTACAAGTTTTTTTATTCATAATTTTATTTATTTTAACAAGACAAATTGAATTTTATGCATTGATTATGTTTTTTGCATTAATTCATGAGTTTCGGACATATTTTTGCAGGATTACTTTTAAAATTAAAACCAAAAAAATTAAGTATAATGCCATTTGGACTAGCAGTAACATTTGAGAGCTATGAGTATAAAAAATTAATAGAAACCAAGAAAATAATAATTGCTTTTGCAGGTCCACTAACAAACATATTAATATCAATAGGGCTTTTGTTTATACATATGGATCAAGATTTAAAACAAATTATGATTTATTCAAATATATTAGTGGCACTATTTAACTTAATCCCAATATATCCATTAGATGGCGGAAGAATTTTAAAAGGATTAATAAGAAAAAAATATGATGATAATATAAAATCAGATATATTAGTAAATAAAATATCTAATATTCTAGTAATTTCTTTGACCGCAATATCAAGTATTTTAATTTTATACTTAAAAAATATATCTATATTGTTTGTGATAATATATTTATGGATATTGATAATAAGAGAAAATAAAAGAATAAATTTAAAGAAAAAAATTAATGATATAATTCTAAAAGAAAACTAAATGTATTGACATTTAACTAATTAAATGTGAAAATAAAGTAAGTGGAGGATAACTAATGAAAAATTATATGAGAAATAATAAAGGAATAACAATTACAACATTAGTTGTTACAGTAATAATAATGTTAATTTTATCATCAACAATTATAATGAAAATAAGTGACTCTAAGGATGTAAGTAAATTAAATAATTTGTATGCAGATATAAAAATTTTAGAAGATAAAGTCCTTGAGTATTATAATGATTATGGTACACTTCCAATAAAAGGAGAACCAAAAGCTCCATTACTTTCAATGGAAAATGGAAACAAATATTATGAAATAGATTTAAACAAACTTGAAAATATTACATTGAACTATGGACATGGAAATGATGAAAAAGACATTTATGTAGTAAATGGAGATACATTGGATGTATATTACTATAAAGGAGTTGCATATGAAGGAAAAAAGTATTATACATATGAATATGCAAAGAATTTAGAGTAAAACCAATAATACCATGGGAAAAATGATATTTTGCTTGCAAAATGAATATATTTATGATAAAATAGCAATGTTTGAAAAATAGCATTGCTATTTTTTCCTTACTCATATTAATGTGATATGGGTTATAAGCCATAAGGAGGTGAAAGAATAATGAACAAATACGAAAGTGTTATCATTATTAATCCAAATTTAGAGGAAGAAGCTATTAAAGCATTAATAGAAAAAATCTCAAATTTAATTAATACTGATGGTAAAGTTAGTTCAGTTGAAGAAGTTGGTAAAAAGAAATTAGCTTATGAAATCAAAAAGAACAAAGAAGGTTTTTATGTTGTATTTAAATTTGAAGCTAATCCAGAATTAATTACTGAACTAGAAAGAGTATATAGAATAACTGACGAAGTTATTAAGTTTATTGTTGTTAAAGAGGAGGAATAATACATGAACAAAGTAATATTAATGGGGCGTTTGACAAGAGATCCAGAAGTTAGATACACACAAACAAATAACACATTAGTAGCATCTTTCTCATTAGCAGTAAACAGAAGATTTGCAAGACAAGGAGAAGAAAGACAAGCAGATTTTATTAATGTAGTTGCTTGGAGCAAAACAGGAGAGTTTTGTAGCAAATACTTTAAAAAAGGACAACAAGTTGGAATAATTGGTAGAATTCAAACAAGAAATTGGGAAGATGACCAAGGACAAAAACACTATGTTACAGAAGTAGTTGCAGAAGAAGCTTATTTTGCAGATAGTAAAAGAGATGGAGAAGCATCATCAAATTTTGAAAATACATTTGGAAATACTGTATCAGAATCATCAGAATTTTCAGTATCATCAGATGATGAATTACCATTCTAGAATAAAAAGTTAAGATTTAAGAATAAATAATACAAAATTTGCAGGGCAAATTTTGAGAAGGGGGAAAAATAAATGGCAGACAAAAAACAAAACGGAAAAAACAATAAAAGAAGAAACAATGGCGACGAAGATTTCAATCCTAGATTTAGAAAAGTTAGAAAAAAAGTATGCGTAATGTGCAGTAATAAAGATTTCGTTTTAGACTATAAAAATCCAGAACAATTAAAGAAATTTATAAATGAAAAGGGTAAAATACTACCTAGAAGAGCAACTGGAGCATGTGCAAAACATCAAAGAGATATTACACAAGCTGTAAAAAGAGCAAGACATATTGCAGTATTACCATATACACAAAACTAATGTTTTAAGAACAGATTTTATATCTGTTCTTTTTTTCTTAAAAAAATTGAAATAATTATAGAAATAAAAATAATTATACTGTAAAATTAAAATGTAAAATAAATTTAAGGGAGTGTTTTGTTTGAAGGTTACTGATATTGAAGAATTAAAGCAAATTGCAAACAATGTTAGAAAGGATATAATAGAAGAAACATATAATGCAAAATCTGGACATCCAGGAGGCTCACTATCTGTTGCAGATATATTAACTGTATTATATTTTAATCAAATGAATGTAAACGAAAAAGAGCCTAATGCAAAAACAAGAGATAGGCTAGTTTTATCAAAAGGACATGTTGCTCCAGCGTTGTATGCTGTACTTGCAGAAAAAGGATATTTTGAAAAAGATGAATTAAAAAAATTGAGAAAAATTGATGGAATGCTACAAGGACATCCAGATATGCAAAAAACACCAGGAATAGATATGTCAACAGGTTCTTTAGGACAAGGATTATCTGTTGCAAATGGTATGGCACTTGCATCTAAGTTAAATCATGAAGGAGTTAGAGTGTATTGCGTTTGCGGAGATGGAGAAATACAAGAAGGACAAATATGGGAAGCTGCAATGACTTCTAGCCACAGAAAACTAGACAATTTGTGCTTAATAGTTGATAATAACAATTTGCAAATAGATGGAAATGTAGATACAGTAAAAAATATTTATCCATTAGACGAAAAATTTAAAAGTTTCGGATTTGAGGTAATTAAGATAGATGGGCATGATATAGAAAAACTAATAAAAGCGTTTGATAAAGCAAAAACAATAAAAGAAAAACCAACAGTAATTATTGCAAAAACTATAAAAGGAAAAGGAGTTTCTTTTATGGAAAATAAGGCAGATTGGCATGGAAAAGCACCAAATGAAGAAGAATATAAAATGGCTATGGAGGAATTAAGTAAGTAGTAGGAGATGGAATAATGATAGATTTGCATATTCACACAAACAACTCAGATGGCTCAGATAGCGTAATAGACGTACTAAAAAAAGCACAAAAACATGAATTATCATATATGTCCATAACAGACCATGAAAGCGTAAATGGACATTATGAATTAAGAAATATTGATGTAAAACAATATTTTTCTGGGAAAATAATTCCAGGAGTAGAACTAAAAAATTATTATAAAGATAGAGTAATTGATATATTGGCATACAATATTGATATAGACAAGTTTAATGAATACTTAGAAAAGAACTATAAAAATAAAACACACAGAATGTTAGAAACTAAAAATTTAAAACATTTATACAAACAAGCAAAGGCATATGGATTAACATTAGATCCAATAGAAGAGATTAAGTGGGATCCAGACAGCGATTGGGGAAGTGTTATAGTATATAATGAAATAAAAAAACATCCAGAAAATGAAGCAAAAGTTCCAAAAGACTTATGGGAGAGTTTTAGTAATTTTAAAAAAGATTATGTATATAACAGAAATAATATGTTCTTTTTAGATAAAAAAGATGACTATCCATCACCAGCAGAAACTGTAAAACAAGTACATTTAGCAGGTGGAGTAGCTTTTTTAGCACATGTACATGAATATAAATGGGTAAAAGACAAGATTCAATATATAACAGAACTAGTAAAAAATAGCAATTTAGATGGAATAGAATGTTATTATAGTAATTTTACAGAAGAGCAAATAAAAGAACTGTTAGAGTATTGTAAGAAAAACCATTTATATACAAGTGGAGGAACAGACTATCATGGTGCAAAAAGACCAAGTGTTGAGATAGGTGTAGGAAAAGGAAATTTGAGGATACCAGATGAAATAATAAAAGATTGGTATAATGGATAGAGGAGGAAAAAAATATGGATTGCGAAAACCTTAAAGCTACAAGACAAAGTTATGGAGAAAAATTAGCAGAACTAGGAGAAAAAAATAAAGATATAATTGTTTTAGATGCAGATTTATCAGCTGCAACTAAAACATCAATATTTGCAAAGAGATTTCCAGAAAGATTTTTTGATATGGGAATTGCAGAACAAGATATGATAAGTACAGCTGCAGGACTTGCAACGTTTGGAAAAACTGTATTTGCAAGCAGTTTTGCAATGTTTGCATGCGGAAGAAGCTATGACCAGATAAGAAACAGTGTTGCACATCCAAAATTAAATGTAAAAATATGTGCATCACACGCAGGGATAACTGTTGGAGAAGATGGAGCAACTCACCAAATGCTTGAAGATTTAGGTATGATGAGAGGATTACCAAACATGACGGTTATGTGTACAAGTGATGATAGAGAAACAAAATGGGCAGTAGAAGAAATTTCTAAAATGGATGGACCAGTGTACTTAAGACTTTGCAGACTAAACACACCACAAATATATGGAGAAGAACAGGATTTTAAAATTGGAAAAGGAGTTCAAATAGGAAATGGAACAGATGCAACAGTGTTTGCAACAGGTATAGTAGTTCCAGAAGCAATAAAAGCAAAAGAAGAACTAGAAAAGCAAGGAATAAATATAAGAGTAGTTGATATACACACAATAAAACCAATAGACAAAGAACTAATTATAAAATGTGCAAAAGAAACTAAAAAATTAGTTTCTATTGAAGACCATAATATAATAGGCGGGCTTGGAAGCGCTATTTCTGAGGTGCTAACAGAAGAATATCCTGCCAAACTAATTAGAATGGGAATGAAAGATAGATTTGGAAAATCTGGACCAGCCAAAGAATTATTAAGATATTTTGGGTTAACATCAGAAGATATTATAGCAGTAGTAAAATAAATTGCAATTTTAGGTTAAATAAAAATATATTACAAAAAAATGACAATTTCTTGAAAAATGTCATTTTTTATTGCTTTTTTAAGGTATTATTATTATAATATTAATGTATATTTAAGTAAAAGAGGTCAAAATATGATAGAATTTAAAAACGTATATAAAACATACAGCACAGGAACCGAAGCCGTAAATAATGCAAACTTTAAAATAGAAAAAGGCGAATTTGCATTTTTAGTAGGTGCATCTGGTTCACGGAAAATCAACCCTTATAAAGCTAATACTAAAAGAAGAAGAGCCAACATCAGGAAATATAATTATAAATGGCAAGGATACAACATTTTTAAAACCTAAAAGAGTGCCATATTTAAGAAGAAGCATGGGAGTAGTTTTCCAAGATTTTAGGTTGCTATCAGATAAAACAGTTTACGAAAATGTAGCATTTGCAATGAATATAGTAAAAGCTACACCAAAACATATAAGAAGACAAGTTCCAATGGTATTATCATTAGTTGGTCTAAGTGGAAAAGCAAAAGTTTATCCAAATGAGTTATCAGGAGGAGAACAACAAAGAGTTGCTCTTGCAAGAGCATTAGTGAATAATCCAGCTATGATAATTGCGGATGAGCCTACAGGAAACTTGGATCCAGAAACAGCTTGGGATATTATGAATTTGCTTAACGAAATCAACTTAAGAGGTACAACAGTAGTTATTGCAACACACGCCAAAGATATAGTTGACCAGATGAAAAAAAGAGTTATTGAAATAGAAAAAGGCGTAATAGTTAGAGATGATAGAAAAGGTGGGTATAGCAAGTGAAATATAATGTAATAGGATATTTTTTATCTGAAGGTTTTAGAAATGTATTTAAAAATAAAAAATCCACATTCTCTTGTTTGGGAGTAATGTGTGCAACAATGCTTATGTTTGGATTATTTTTCGTAATAGGACAAAATATAAATAATGCTATTAAGGATTTGGAAAAAGAACAAGGAATGCAGGTATTTATGTATCCAGAAGCAACAGATGAGCAAATAGCAAAGCTTAAAGAAGATCTAGGAAAAATTGAAGGAATAAATACAATAGAATTTGTATCTAAAGAAGAAGGATACAATACTATGAAAAAAAGACTTGGAGATAATGCAAAAGCATTAGACGGGTTTACTCCAGATTTCTTTGAAGTATCATACATAATTACATTAACAGATTTATCTTTAAATAATCAAGTATATGAAGCAATATCTAAATTAGATAATGTAAAAGAGATACAAAATAAATCAAGCACAATAGAAACATTATCTAGTGTTGGAAAAGCAATAAGAGTTGTAACATTTACAATTTTTGCAATATTAATTTTAATTTCGCTATTTATAATTTCAAATACAATAAAACTTACAGTACATGCAAGAAGAAAAGAAATTTCAATAATGAAATATGTAGGAGCAACTAATGGGTTTATTAGAACTCCATTCATAATTGAAGGTATAGTAATAGGATTAATTTCAAGTATAATATCAATTTTGTTAATAGGTGGAGGATATAATTTTTTAGCTACAAAACTTGTAAATTCAGCTACATGGCAAAAACTTAGCATCAATTTATTAACATTTGGAGATTTATTAGGAGAAATAATAATTGTATACTTAGTGCTAGGAGTTGGAATTGGTATTATTGGTAGCTCAATATCTATGAAAAAATACCTTGACGTTTAAGAAGGTGATGCAATGCCAAAAAAAATAATATTAACTTGTTTAATAGTAACAGTAATGATATTTGTTTTTTTTACAACAGTAGTAGTTGCAGATGATTTAGGAGAATTACAAGATAGAAAAAATCAATTAAATCAACAAATTTCACAGGCAAATGAGCAAGTAGAAAATATTCAAGTAGAACTAACAGATACACTACAACAAATAGATAATTTAGATCAAAAAATAGAAACATATCAAGCAGAAATAGATGAAGTAAGTAAAAATCTTGAGGAAATACAGAGTGAAATAGCAATAGTAGAAGAAAAATTAACGAATTTAGAAAACAACTATAAAATACAAAGAGAAACATTTCAAAATAGAATAATTGCTCAATATGAAGCTGGCGATGTACAATACTTAGATGTTTTATTAAGTTCAAATACATTATCAGAATTTATATCGAATTATTATTTAATAGGTGAAATAGCAAAATATGATAGGAATCTTTTGGACAATATAGACAGACAAAAAAGCCAAATACAAAATATTAAAGTAACATTATCAGAAAAAGAAAAAACCTTAAAAACTTTAAAGACAAATAAAGAGAGTACAACTGTTGCATTAGAAAATGCAAAGGTTATAAAAAATAGTTATGCAAAGCAATTAACAAATGAAGAAAAAGAAACACAAGAAAAAATAGCAGGATATCAAAAAGAATTAGATAATTTAGAAGCACAAATTGTAGCAATAACAAGTGTAAAAGTTGGAGAGGACTATGTTGGTGGTGAGTTTGCTTGGCCAGCACCAGGATATTCAACAATAACATCAAAATATGGAATGAGAGTTCATCCAATACTTAAAACACATAGAATTCATTCTGGAACAGATATTGCAATGCCTATGGGAGCATATATAATTGCAGCAAATGATGGAGTCGTTACAAAGGCAGGATATTCAACAACTGGATATGGAAATATGGTTTTAATAGATCATGGAGGAGGAGTTAGCACCTTATACGGTCATGGTTCAGAAATTTTAGTACAAGCTGGACAAACCGTAAAAAGAGGTGATATAATAATGAAAGCTGGTTCGACTGGATGGTCGACAGGTCCACATTTACACTTCGAAGTAAGAATAAATGGTCAGCATGTAGATTCATTGCCATATATAACAGGTAAAAAAATAGAAACAAAATCTACAGAAAATAACGCAGAAGAATCTACGCAAAATACAGAAAATGCTAACTAAATTAAAAAACGGAGGAAGAAATGAAAATTAAAAAAAGAATATTAATATCAATATTATTAATACTAATAATTCTATCAACAAATATTGCTGTTACTTTGGCTGCAACTAAATCTGAATTACAAAATAAACAAAACAATATAAATCAACAAATTAAAGATACAGAAAATGAAATAAGTGCAGTAAAAGAAGAAATGTCAGATACTATGAAACAAATTCAGGACTTAAATACACAAATAAGTGGATATCAATCAGAAATTGATGATTTGGAATATAAGATTAGTGATTTAGAAAAAGATATTGAAGAATCACAAGAAAAACTCAAAGAAGCAGAAAAAAATTATAATAAACAAGAAGAAGCATTTAAAAATAGAATAGTAGCACAATATGAAGCAGGAGAAACTACATATTTAGATGTACTATTAGGCGGAGGTTCATTATGGGATATGGTGTCTAATTGGTATGTTGTTTCGGAAATTGCTGACTTAGATAATCAAATGCTAGGACAAATGGAAAAGAATAAAAATGAAATAGAAGAAGCTAAAAAAGCTTTAGAAACAAATAAAGAACAAATAGAAGTAACAAAGAAAAATAAAGAACAAAAAGCAAGTGCATTAAAAAGTTCACAAGCAACAAAAGAGCAATATGTAAATGAATTATCAGATAGCGAAAAAGAACTAAACTCAGAATTAGAAAAATTAAAATCAGCAAATGACGCTATAACAAGAGAATTAAAAGCAATGGAAAATAAGTATGGTGATAAGATTGCTGATTTAGGCGGAACAGGAACACTACAAAAACCTGTTAGATCAGGAGTAATCACAGCAACTATGTATTACAGTAGTGGTAGATATCACGGAGCATTAGATTATGGAGTGCCAGTTGGAACAGAAGTATATGCAGCGGCAGAGGGAGTAGTACTTGCGGCGAATTGGTCAAATGGTGGATTAGGAAATTACGTATGTATACAACACTCAGGTGGATTGAGAACACTTTATGGCCATGGAAATGGAAAATTCTATGTAAAACCAGGAGATGTAGTAAAAAAAGGACAATTAATTATGCTTAGTGGAAATACAGGTAATTCATCAGGACCACATTTACATTTTGAAGTAAGAGTTTCACCATACAATTGGTCATATTGGGGAAATGACAGTAGAAGAGATCCACGAAATTATTTATAATAAATACATATAATAAGGAGGCGACACTAAAATGTCGCTTCTAAAAATATATAACACATAAATTCTAATGTTAATAATATAATATTTTTTAGGAGGCATATCATAATGGATTTTGAGAAGAAAAACAGAGCATACAAATCAGTAATGCTAGTAATAGTGACAGCATTAATTACATTTTTAATTACAGCTATAGGAATGTATAATTATGTTACAAAAACAGATGCAGGAATAACAAAAGTTGTAACAAGTAGCGAACCAACAAAATTAGATACTAAACTAATATTAATAAGAAAATATTTAGAAGAAAATTATTTGGGCGATATTGCTTCAGATGAGGAATTGACAGAATCAGCAATAAAAGGGTATGTAGAAGGATTAAAAGATGAATATACAGAGTATTTAACAAAGGATGAATATGATGAATTGATGGTAAGTGTTAATGGAAACTATGTTGGTATAGGAATATATATGACACAAGACAGATATGAGAATATAGTTGTTTTACTTCCAATAGAAGGTTCACCAGCAGCAGAAGCTGGATTAAAAACAGGAGACATTATAACGAAAGTAAATGGAGAAGAATGTGTAGGTAAAGATTTAAGTACAATTTCTAATAAAATAAAAGGTGAAGAAGGAACAACTGTAGAATTAGAGATTTTAAGAGAGAATGAAACATTTACAAAAACAATAGAAAGAAGAACAGTTCAAGTTAATCCAATGGAATCTGAAATTCTTGAAAACAACATAGGATATATAAGACTTATGGGGTTCGATGAGAATTGTCATGAAGAATTTGAGAAAAAAGTAGATGAATTAATATCAAAAGGTGCAAAAGCATTAATAATAGATTTAAGGGATAATGGTGGAGGAGTTGTAGATGAAGCTACAGATATAACAGAACTTTTCTTACCAAAAGATAAAACAATAATGATTGAGAGAACAAAAAAAGAAGGAGAACAAATTACAAAATCAGAAAAAGATGCTAAATATAATATGAAAGTTGTAATACTTACTAATGAAAATTCAGCAAGTGCATCAGAAATATTTGTTGGTGCAATGAAGGATAATGGAGTTGCTAAAATAGTAGGAACAAAAACTTATGGAAAAGGTGTAATGCAAGAACTTGCCCCACTAAAATCAGGAGGAGCATTAAAAATAACAATAGAAGAGTTTAAAACACCAAATGGCAATACAATAAACAAAAAAGGAATAGATCCAGACATAGAAGTTGAGGACGATAAAAAAACAGAATTAGATGAACAGTTACAAAAGGCAATAGAAGAATGTAAAAAATAAAATAAATGGGTGCACATTATGCACCCACTTTTTTTATTTCAAATTTTATTTTATTCCCAGAATCTTTTTAGCTCTATCTACGTCTTTACTATCAGCAGGTCTAACACCTTCTAAAGGGTATTTTAAACCAAGCTTTTCCCATTTAAATTTTCCAAGTTCATGATATGGATTAATTTCAATTTTCTTTACTGTTTTTAAAGTTGATATAAAATCTTTTAATTTTAATAAATCTTTTTCATCATCAGTTATCCCAGGAATTAAAACTTGCCTTATCCAAATATCAATATTATTATCACTTAAATACTTAGCAAATGCTAGTTCTTTTTCATTTGAAAATCCAACTAAATCCTTACATTTAGTGCTATCAATATGTTTAATATCTAGCAAAACTAAATCTGTAAATTTAAGTAGTTCTTTAATATCATCTGTAATATCAAACATTCCAGAAGTATCGATTGCTGTTGGAATATTACGTTTTTTTAATTCTTTAAAAAGAGTTACTAAAAATTTGGTTTGTAACAAAGGTTCTCCGCCAGTAACTGTAACTCCACCACCAGAAGGGAGAATATAGGCTTTGTATCGCTCTATTTTATCTAGAAGTTCATCTACAGAAGTGATAGTACCTCCTGTAAGATCCCAAGTGTCTCTATTGTGGCAGTATTTACATTTTAAACTACATCCTTGCATAAATATAACAAATCTTATACCAGGGCCATCAACAGTACCGAAAGACTCAATAGAATGTATTCTAGCATATTTAGTTTTATCAAAATTTTCCATATAATCATTCCTTTTGTTTAATTAAAATGTAAGACGAGGGTTTATATCCTCGCCTTTACAAATTCAAACTATATTCTATCTTGTATTGTTCTATGAATTACGTCTAATTGTTGTTCTCTTGTTAATTTTATAAAGTTTACTGCGTATCCAGAAACTCTTATTGTAAGTTGAGGATATTTTTCAGGATGATCCATAGCATCTAATAATAGAGATCTATCAAATACGTTTACATTTATATGATGTCCAGTTTTTGCAAAATATCCATCTAACATATTTACTAAGTTTGTAATTCTTGTATCTTCTTCTTTACCAAGTGCTGCTGGTGTAATTGCAAATGTATATGATATACCATCTTCAGCATATTCATATGGAAGTTTTGCAATTGAATTTAATACTGCAAGGGAACCATTTACGTCTCTTCCATGTAGAGGGTTTGCTCCTGGTCCAAAAGGTTCTCCAGCTCTTCTTCCATCAGGTGTGTTTCCTGTATTTTTACCATATACAACATTTGATGTTATTGTAAGAATTGATAATGTATGTTTTGAATTTCTATATGTTTGATGTTTTTGTAATTTGTTTAAGAATGTTTTAACTAAATCTACAGCTATTTGATCAACTCTATCATCATCATTTCCGTACTTTGGAAAGTCTCCTTCAATTTCGTAATCTACTACTAATCCATCTTCATTTCTAATTGTTTTAACTTTAGCATATTTAATTGCAGAAAGTGAATCAGCAACTACTGAAAGCCCTGCTATTCCACATGCCATAGTTCTTAATATATCTTCTTCTCTATCGTGAAGAGCCATTTCTAATGCTTCATATGAATATTTATCATGCATATAATGAATTGCGTTTAAAGCTTTTATATAAATTTTAGCAACATAATCCATCATAGTATCAAATTTTTCCATTACTTCATTATAATCCAAATATTCAGAAGTAATTCCTTCAAATTTTGGAGCTACTTGTTTTCCTGAGTTTTCATCTCTACCACCATTTATAGCATAAAGCAATGTTTTAGCAAGGTTAGCTCTTGCTCCAAAGAATTGCATTTGTTTACCTATTCTCATTGCAGATACACAACAAGCTATTCCGTAATCGTCTCCAAGTGTAATTCTCATTAAATCATCATTTTCGTATTGAATAGATGATGTTTTTATAGATAAGTCTGTTGCAAATCTTTTAAATCCTTCTGGTAATCTTGTAGACCATAAAACTGTTAAGTTTGGCTCTGGAGCTGGTCCAAGTGTTGTTAAAGTATGAAGAATTCTAAAAGAGTTTTTTGTAACTAATGTTCTACCATCAATTCCCATACCACCAATGCTTTCAGTTACCCATACAGGGTCTCCACTAAATAGGGCATTATATTCAGGTGCTCTTAAGAATCTTACTAATCTCAACTTCATAACAAAATGATCCATTAATTCTTGAGCTTCTTCTTCTGTAAGAAGACCTGCTTTAAAATCTCTTTCAAAGTAGATATCTAAGAAAGTAGATGTTCTACCAAGACTCATTGCTGCACCGTTTTGATCTTTAATTGCACCTAAGTAACCAAAGTATAACCATTGAACAGCTTCTTTTGCATTTTTTGCTGGAACTGAAATATCAAAACCATATTTTGCAGCCATTGCTTTTAAGTCATTTAATGCTTTTATTTGATCAGAAACTTCCTCACGTTCGCGAATAACTTTTTCAGTAAATTCATCAACATTAAGAACGTCTAGTTCTTCTTTCTTTTCAGAAATTAAAGCATCTACACCATATAGGGCAACTCTTCTGTAATCACCTATAATTCTTCCACGTCCATAACCATCAGGTAGACCAGTAATTAAGTGAGAGCTTCTAGCAGCTCTTATATCTGGTGTATAAACACTAAATACACCATCATTGTGTGTTTTTCTTAAATTATGGTAAATATAATCTGTTTCTGGGTCAATTTTTAATCCATAGCTTTCTGCTGATTTTTCTACTATTCTAATACCACCATTTGGCATAATCGCTCTTCTTAATGGGGCATCTGTTTGTAAACCTACAATTTGTTCTAGGTTTTTATCGATATATCCTGCATCATATGCATTAATTGCAGATGGAGTTTTTGTATCAGCGTCTAAAACGCCACCATTTTCTCTTTCTTTTTCATATAATTTTAAAACTTCATCCCACAATTTTTTTGTTCTATCCGTAGGACCAACAAGGAAGCTATCATCTCCCTCATAAGGTGTATAGTTGCTTTGGATGAAATCTCTAACATTTATTTCATCTTTCCAAGCGTTACCCTCAAAATCTTTCCATTCTTGAAAATCCATTAATTTAACACTCCTTCTAGTATATTTTAAATTTAAGCATTTCAAAATAATGCACAAAATATACACCATAATATTAACATGTTAGAGTAAAAATATCAACAAATTTTTTGAAAAAATATGTTTTATTGATTAATTTTTTATGATATACTGTTTTAAAATGTGGAGGGTTTAAAGTGAAGGAATTAAAAGAGAGATTAATTAAGGCTAAAAAGCTTAAATTTATGAGAAATGTAATAGTTGGAGTAATAGCGTTATTGATAGCAGCATTTATCATAAACATTGCTCCTGGATATAAAAGAGATAAATATAAAGATGTGGTTAATTTAATTATTGATGAGCACAATGTAACAGAAGATTTAAAAAATATGTTATATATAAACGAAAATAAAACAGTATATATGTCAGAAGAAGATGTAAGAGAGTTATTTGATGAAAATATATATTATGACCAACAATATAATCAAATTATAACAACATCATATACAAAAGTAGCAAATATAGAAATCGAAGAAAAGCAAATGAATGTAAATGATTCTAAAGTAAATATGTTAGATGCAATTATAAAAATTAATGATAAAATATATTTACCAATATCAGATATGGAATTAGTATATAATATCAAAATTAAATATATAGAAGAGACAAATAGAGTAGTAATAGAAAATTTAAATAGGGGATTAATAAAAGCAACAGTAACTGATAATGCAAGCATAAAATTCAAACAAAGATCATTATCAAAAGATGTTGGAGAAGTTGTTAAAGGAGAACAAGTAAGTTGCTATTATACAACAAGCAGAGGATGGAGACAAATAAGAACAGAAAATGGAACGGTTGGATATGTAAAAGCAAACAAACTAGATGATGAATATATAATAAGACAAGATATGGAACAAAAACAAAAAGCAAAGAAAATAAAAATAGATTTAAGTCAGAATCAATTTAACTATACTGATGAAAATGGAGAAGTTAAATTATGGCAAACAATAAATCTAAAATCAATGAGCAATGATATAGAAGAAATGTTAAAAGACTATAAAACAAGAACCCAAACAATAGATGTAGTTATGAACTTGCTGGGAGGAAATGATATTAAGGGTATAAATATTAATTTTGATGGAATTGAAGATAAAGAGGTTTGCAAGAGGTTTGCAATTGAGCTTTCACCAAAATTAAGAGAAATAGGAATAACAACATGTGTAACATTAACAAAAGATATGAAAACAAAAGAATACGAAAATATAGTAGACTATATAGCAGAAAAATAGGAGATAAAAAATGAGAGGAACTAGAAGTTTAGATATAAAGAAAATAATTATATGCATAGTAGCAATTATATTATTAATAGCGATAATAGGATTAATTTGGTATTTTGCTTCAATATCAAAAGTTAGTAAAAAAGATGATGAAATAGAAGTAACAATTCCATTAGGAAGTGGAACAAATAAAATTGCGGAGATATTAAAAGAAAATAAATTGATAAAAAGCAAAATGGCATTCAAACTATATGTAAAACTAAATAAAGTTACAAACTTTCAAGCAGGCAAATATTATTTAAAACAAAATATGAATGTTAAAGAAATGACACAAATGCTACAAACAGGAATAATGCATGATCCAAATCAACTTAGTATAACATACATCGAAGGAAAAAATATAAGATGGCTTGCCAAAAAGATAGAAGAAACAACAAATAATTCTCAAGAAGATGTAATGAAAGTTCTAGAAGATGAGAATTATATAAATTCATTAATTGAAAAATATTGGTTTTTGACAGATGAAATAAAACAAGAAGAAATATATTATCCACTAGAGGGATATTTATTTCCAGATACTTATTCAATAAAAAATAAAGACGTTTCTGTAGAAGAAATTTTTGAAAAAATGCTAGATAAAATGGAAAGTGTTTTAGACGAGTATAAAGATGAAATAGAAAAAAACAAGTATAGTGTTCATGAAATATTAACAATTGCATCAATAATAGAAACAGAGTCAATGAATAGTGAAGGGAGAAAAGATGTTGCAAGTGTTATATACAATAGATTAGACAGAGAAATGGCAATACAAAGTGATGTTACAACATACTATGCAGTAAAAGTTGATATGGGAGAAAGAGACTTATATCAAAAAGAATTAGACACATATAATGCATATAATACGCGTGGACCAAATATGGAAGGGAAACTTCCAATAGGACCAGTAGCATCAGTAAGTAAATCAAGTATAGAAGCAGCACTTGAACCAAATAAAACAGATTACATATTCTTTGTAGCAGATAAAAATGGAAAGCTATATTTTACAAAAACTTCAAGTGAGCATAATAGAATTATAAGCGAACTAAAAGAAAATGGACTATGGTTTGAATATTAAAGAAACTCTCCTACAAGAATAATTGTAGGAGAGAAGGGGATTTAGAAGAGTGGTAATTATTTACCACTCTTCTATTATAAATGGAGCTAAATCTTTTCTGAATTTTTCGAACACTTTCTGGTCTTCAAACTTAATGTATACACCGAGAGAACAAAAATCACAACCGACTTTGCTAAAGACAATTCTTTCGGGTGGAACACCTAAATTTAAAGCCGATATCCGAATACCTTCTGAATGTTCCTGAGAGATTTTTGCACAAAAATAGTTTGCCACATTTACTCCTCCTTTTACAAATTTTGGAACTAGATTAATATATACCAAATATTGGAAAAAATCAAGAAAAATACGTCGACCAGTAATAACAAAAAGCGACAAAAGAAAAATGAATTAAAAAAATTAAAAAAAATGTTGACAATTAATATAAAAGAGTAGTATAATCATTCTTGCCAGTAAAAATGCAGATGTGGCGGAACTGGCAGACGCACAGGACTTAAAATCCTGCGGTTGAATAAACCGTGCCGGTTCGATTCCGGCCATCTGCACCAGATAAGACTTAAAGCTTTGCTTTAAGTCTTTTTTGTTATCCAAATGCCGGAAATCGAAAAGGAAGTTGCCAAGTTTCGAGCAGGTTAAGGCCTGCCGAAACGAAGGTAAAAAATGTCCAGTGGACATTTTTTCTGACGCGGCTTGCCGATTCCGTATATATACGAACTGATTGATAACTAATATTAGTACATAAATTCCAGCCTCTGTTGATACAAATAAAATTTTCAGAGAATATTTTAGAACAAATTAAACAACAAATTAGTAATATTGGCATAGTGAAATGTATTGCTAATTATATTTCTTAAAGTATTGTATTAATGCAGCCCCACTTTTTTGCTTAACATTAAGCTTTATGCTATAATGTATATATGGGAAGTGATATTATGAATAAAGAAGAAGTAAAAAATATTTTAATATCAATAAGAACACCAGAAAATGAAAAACTAGTAAATTATTTGCTTGGAGAAATAGATATAATGGATGAGGCTTCTATTGAGCAAGCCACAGCAAAACTAGGTAACAATAAAGAAAGCATAAAAGACTTTTTCACAAAGAAAATTGCAGAGAGACAGTTAAATCAAAATGAAGAAAAATATCCTATTAATGATATGTTTACATATGGAATAGCAGGAGACTGTATTCACTTACACTTGCCAACAGATTTGCATGAATCAATAGCAAAGAATGGAATATCAAAAACAATTGACTTAGTGAATTTACATTTGCTAGACGCAATTGATAAAATAAAAGTTTTAAAAGATGAAAATTTTTATAGATTTAAAGGTAAAGATAGTATATATATGATATCTCCAGCAGTAATAAAAAGAGAAATAAAATTTTTAGAAGAATTAGATTTTACAACACATTCATATAGTAAAAAACAGTTAAATGATGATGGATTTGTACAAGCAAATCCTGAAGCAGAGCTTGCTACTCAAATATTTGGAAAAGGGAAAAATGTTGGGACCGCTTCAATAGGGTTTGATGTAATAAATTCAAAAGAATGGCAAGACAAGAAGAAAGAAGTAATAGAAAAATTAAAGACAAGAGGAATAAGTATAGATACAAATAAAGAAAATGCAAAATAAGTAACTGAGAAGTGACAATAAATTTGGGAGGAGAATAATGATATACAACTGGAAATACAAAACGCCAAAAGAATATTCAAATATAATAATGAATAGTGATGGCGAAAGTTTAATTGGTTTATTCTTTGAGGATTCAAAAGACTCATCAAAACACGAAGTGAATTGCAAAGAAGAAAAATTACCTATTTTTGAAGAAACATGTAAATGGCTTGATATATATTTTAGTGGTAAAGAGCCAGATTTTACACCTAAATATAAAGTAAACAATCTAACTGATTTTAGAAAAGAAGTAATTGAAATTATGAATACTATTCCATTTGGAGAAACCATAACATACAATGATATAGCAAAAATAATAGCTAAAAGACACGGAATAAAAAGAATGTCTGCACAAGCTGTTGGAGGAGCAGTTGGATGGAATCCAATTTGTATTATAATTCCATGCCATAGAGTTATAGGCGCAAATAGAGCACTAACAGGATATGGAGGAGGAATAAAGAACAAACTATCATTACTTAAGAATGAAGGTAATGATATTAGCAAATATTTCTTACCTAAAATGTAACAACAAATTAGCAATAGTTTGACGCAATTAACATAATATGATAATATAGTATTATGAGACAGCAAATTAGCTGTTGAACGCTCTAAAGAGTGCAATATTAATAAAGCCGATACGGCAGAAAGGGCAAGAAAAATGACAACAAAGGAGTTAGAACGGAAAGTTATTCAACTAGAAAAAGAAGTATACCAATTAAAGGGAGCTTTAGAGGAACTTCTAGGTGAAAAGTCAGCTGCGTTGATAATGCAGAAAAAAAGAACTGAATGGCTTCAAAGGGAAAATCTCAAAGAAACATGCGAATTTTTGAGAAACATAGCAAGTGAGCTAGAAGATGAAAAGGTAAAATTCCCAACGAGAGCATTTAAAAACTGGCTTAACATGGTAGAAAGCAGTAGGGACCCAGAGGAATACTGTGAGGGAATTCTTTCCGTAGAAAAGTTAAGTGTCGGTGATTTAATCAGTATATTTGAGAAAAATCGAGATACACTGATTAAAAAAATCAGAGGTTTTGGACCTTCTGCATATGAAAAAATTATGCAGAAGCTTAAAGAAAAAGCAACTGATTAAAGAATAAAATGGCAGAGAACTTTCTCTGCCATTTTACTTTTATTCAACAATAGGTGGTATAAAATTTTCAATAGCATTTCTAAGTTTTGGGTGATGAATTACAAAATGTATAGAAGGACTAGTATCTTTAGAAACCATTACCCATTGATTTTCACAAAAAGAAATTTGTATATTTCTAAAAGTATGGTTAGGATTATTAGTTAATATATAATTCTTATTATTCTTTACATATTCATTTGTTAATTCTAAATGTTCCAAATACTCATCATAATTATAATAAATTCTTTTCTCATAAAAACTATTTGAAAGAGATAAAGTAAGAGGAGATTTATCAAAAGCCTCTTTAGAAATTTTAGAGATTTCATCTTCAAATTTGTTTGTTTTTAATATAGATGAAATTATATTTTTTTGTTCTTGTACTGCAGATTTTATAATTTCAATATCTTCATTAGGAACTTTATTACTCTTTAATATTTTTAAAAGAAGTTTATCAGAAATAGTATGAATTGGTAGTGAAGATAAAATTCTTCTTCTATTGCCATTATGTTTAGCACTTGAAGATATAAAAGCAGTAAAAGCATTTTTAGATTCTGCTCTATAAATTTCCATAAGTGGAGTAGCCTTTTTTAACAAACAGTCTGCTTTTGTCTTATAATAAGCAACTTCGTTTTTGTTATTTATTAAAGAATACTTTCCTTCATTATGGTATCCACTAATACATTCACCAGTAAGGGCAACTGTGCCAGATACATAGTTAAAATGGCAATATGTAGAGTTAGGAATTCCCTTTAAATAATATGGAGAAACTTGACCAGTCATATATATTGGAATCCAGCTTTCTAGACCAAGCATCATTTCGTTAAAAGGCCTATCTAAATTATGAATTATATTTAAATGAAGCCCTTTTTTTAATGTCATAGCAATAGCAAACATCCACTTTTTGCCGAATTCAACATCTTGTGCCATATCTTCCATAGGCATGTCACTACACATAAAAACAGGCTCTGTAGATTTTGAAAGCACAGTAGCTTTAAAAAAGTCTAACTCGCCTTTTTTCATTTCTTCTATACCATAATAATTTTTAGAAGCTTGTTTATAAAATGGAACAAAAGGAACCTTCATCTCATCAAAATGTATAGCTTTAATATATTGATTTAAATCAAATGTATCTAAATTATTTAAGAAATCATTAATGTAATTATGAGTAGGAACAGAGTTGGTAGAAAGCCATTCCATTAATTTTAAATTGTATTTAGAAGAATCATTTAAATCCTCTAATTCACAGTTTATAAGAATAGAAACAGCCTTTTTATTATCAGGTGAGCTATATTTTGCTACAATAAAACTAGATACTGATTCAATAAATTCTTTAGGTTTAGAAGGATTTCGGCTTCCTGTACGAATTCTAGAAACAAAAGAAGAATCATATCCAATAGAACGAGCTAAATTTGCAATACTAATATTTAGAGTAGAAACAAGCTCACTAAAATTTTTGCTTAATTGTTCAAAATCGATAACAATATCACTAAGTGTATTTGCTAAAGCATTGTAAATTTCTTCTTTAGAAATATTTACTTTTTTATCAATACTTATTTTGTGCAAGCCATTAGATAAACTTTCTAGTTGTTTACTTTTTATATTTGGAGTTCTTTCTCCATTACGATAACGACTAATAACAGCAGAAGATAATCCAGATGCATTTGCTAGTTCTTGAGAAGAACATTCGAGTTGTTCTATATAATTATTTAATTTCTCACAAAAAGTCATAATAGCCTCCTAATTAGCACTTTTTTCACATTATAACATATCATAAAAATAGTAAAAAAACAATTACCAAATTGTCACGGAAAAATTGGTAAAAATTATAAAATAGAAGCTTTAATATGATAATATATGAATACAAATATAATGGGAAAGGAGTAAAAGAATGAGAAAAGTTAAAATCCTATCAATTTTATTGATGATTTGTTTATTGGTTAGCATACTATTCCCAACAGCTATAAACAAAGTATATGCAGAAAGCAAAAATGAAGTAACATTAAATTTTGAAGGTGGGATTATT